>QWCE01001455.1_pt1 | contig 35723 bp, 31 predicted proteins | sample 1972531 | NCBI WGS metagenome assembly QWCE01 (sample SAMN09866716, study PRJNA288562) | Human gut metagenome isolate term4_stool, whole genome shotgun sequencing... | reverse complement strand
CCTTTGACGACCTTTCTGTAAGGCGCTTCAATGAAGCCGTATTCGTTAATACGGGCAAAGGTGGTGAGGGAGGTGATCAAGCCGATGTTCGGACCTTCCGGCGTCTCGATGGGACACATTCTTCCGTAGTGGGAGTTGTGTACGTCGCGGACTTCCATGCCGGCACGATCTCTGGACAGACCGCCGGGCCCTAAAGCGGAGAGACGACGCTTGTGGGTCAGCTCCGAAAGGGGGTTGTTTTGGTCCATAAATTGCGACAATTGAGAGGAACCGAAGAATTCCTTAATGGCCGCCGTCACCGGACGGATATTGATTAAAGATTGGGGCGTGGCCGCGTCGGGATCCTGAACGGCCATGCGTTCGCGAATCACCCGTTCCATGCGGGTGAGGCCGATTCTGAATTGGTTTTGCAAAAGCTCGCCCACGGAGCGGATCCTGCGATTGCCCAAGTGGTCGATGTCGTCGGTTTTTCCGATGCCGTAGAACAGATTGAATTCGTAGTTGACCGCCGCCAAAATATCGTCCACCAAAATGTGTTTCGGCGACAGCTCTTTATAATGTAATTTAATCCGCGTAATGAGCTCTTCCCCTTCGTATTCTTCGAAGAGTTCCCTGAGGCGAGGCAGATAGATTTTTTCCTTAAAGCCCAGGGCTTCAAAGTCGATGTCCGTATCCAGGGCCGCGGGATCCACGAAATTGTTCCCCAAAAGGACGATCTTCATTTTTTCGTCCAAGGCGTTGGGATCGTCGACGAGGATTTCCACGCGGTTGATCCCGGCATTTTCAATGGCGATGGCGGCCTCGCGGCTCACACGCTCCCCTGCGGTACCCATGACTTCGCCGGTTTCGCCGTCGATGACATCTTCCGCCAGGATTTGGTTTTGCAGACGCTCTCTGAGGGCCAGCTTCTTGTTGAACTTGTAGCGGCCCACTTTCGCCATGTCGTAGCGACGGGCGTCGAAAAACATGTTTTCAAACAGAGACTGAGCACTTTCCACGGTGGGCGGCTCGCCGGGACGCAGCTTTTTGTAAATTTCCAAAAGGGCTTCCTGTTTGTTGCTGGTTTGATCTTTTTCAAAGACCTTTAAGAGCTCTTCCGTTTCGCCCATAAGGTTCGTGATTTCCAAATTGCTTTCCACGCCGATGGCTCTCAGCAAGATCGTAATGGGAATCTTCCGCGTGCGGTCGATACGCACATTGACCACGCCTTGGGCGTCGGTTTCAAATTCCAGCCAGGCGCCGCGGTTGGGGATCAAGGTGGAAGAGAATAATTGCTTGCCCGTCTTGTCGAACTCGACTTTGTAGTAGGCGCCGGGAGAACGGACCAATTGGCTGACCACGACACGTTCCGCCCCGTTAATGACGAAGGTGCCGGTGGAGCTCATGAGGGGCAAATCGCCCATAAAGACTTCCTGTTCCTTGACTTCCCCGGTTTCCGTATTGATCAGACGAACCTTTACTTTTAAAGGTGCCGAATAATTGGTGTCCTTTTCCTTTGCTTCCTCGAAATCGTACTTTTTCTCATCGGATACGTAGTAATCGACGAATTCCAGTATTAAATTTCCCGCAAAGTCTTCAATCGGCGAAATATCCCGAAACACTTCCCTGAGACCTTCGTCGATGAGCCACTTAAACGATTCCGTTTGGACCCCCAAAAGATTCGGTATCTCCAACACATCATCGATTCTGGAATAACTCATTCTCTCCCGTTTGCCATATTGAACAGGATGTACCATTAAATTCCTCACCCCTTACAGTTCCTTCGAAAAACAAAAAATGTATGTGTAAGAGTCTCTTCAACCTGAATCGTCAATAACTTACATATACATCATCTTTCGTAGCTGCGACCGTCTTTTCCATATAGTTTTAGATTATTATGCAATTTATTATATTAACACGAGGCGTTTTAAATAGCAAGAGTTTATTTCCCTTTTCCCACCAAAACTTTTCCGTCCACGGGGACGTAGCGGCTTTTCGCCACCGGGATGCGCCTCAATTCCCTTCCCTGCACCGAATAGACGGCGTAGGTGATGTAAATGGATCCGTCCACTTGTTGTCTCAGGATTTTGATTTCTCCCGGGGCCAGGTCCGTGGAGTAGGCGACTTCCTTGGATGCCGGCAAGTCCCGCACCTTCTGCGGCACCAGGTCGATGGCGTAGGGCTTCTCTTCCGCAGGCCCGTAGATTGTGCAGGTAAGCTTACCTTCCTTCGCCGTGGTTTCAATGTAGACGGGCTTTGTAAAGGGATTGGCGAAGATAAAATCTTTGTAGCCGTCGCTTACGGCGCAGTCCAGCCCTTCTTTGGCATAGGGCACGGCCTTGGAGTGGTTAAACTTCGTCATGACATTGAGTCCCGATCGGGCCACGGCATTGTACATGGTGGTGGAGACCTGGCAGACGCCGCCGCCGATGCCTTCCGTTTCTACGCCGTTTGACACGGTCTTGCCCTTTACAAAACCGTGGGCTTCGGTGATGCCGCCGATGGTGGAGAGAAACGAGAGCTTTTCCCCCGGCGCCAAGACGATGCGGCGAAAGTACCGGGCGCCGTTTTCCACATTGGCGGTGCGGTTTTCATCCGCCGGATCGTAGGTGGTGACGGCTTCGGCTAATTTCCCGTCGATTCCCGCCAATTCCTGTGCCTCGATGGCGGGTTCCACGATTTTCGTATGAATCTCCACGGGGCTTTGAATGCCGCGGGACAAATCCTCCCGCGCCTTGGCCGTATCCGGCACTTCTCCCTTGTTCCCCGGCAGGATCACGGCCTTTTCGCCCTCCATGGCCACAGTGGCGGGCTTCGCCGTTTCGTACAGAATGCCGTTTAAATCCCGAAGCCTGCGGTTTAATGTGGCTTCGTCCACCGCAAGGGGCGTCTGCACCGCTTCCTTCTTAAAAGCCTGGCCCATGCGGCCGAAAAACCGGCGGCCTCGACTTTCCGCCAGGGCGTCCATGGCCACTTGCTTTTCGTCCACGGACAGGCCCAGCTGCGGCGGCGTGAGGGTGGTGGATTTCTTCTTGTGGGTCAAGACCACCTCGGCGGTTTGAAACTCTTTTTCGTACTTATTCAGCTTTTTTTCCGCCCCCTGCACCGTTAAAAAGCCCAGAGACTTTCCGCAGTAGTTCGTGCCGGGGCTGATGATGCCGAAGGTGGGCAAAAAGCCGAGAATGATAAAAAAGATCAGGACGACGGCGCCGGCCACGGTGGCCATGCGTCTTCGCTTCATGCGCTTTAAGTGGTGCCGTTTCTGTCGGCGAAAATGCAAATACTTTTGTTCCATTTATTCGGACGCTCCTTGATAATACCGGCAAAGATCGTTTAAGTCGCATTCCTCGCAAAGGGGGCGCTGGGCCTTACAAATACGGCGGCCTAAAAAGATCAAGAGATGATGGCCCTTCGTCCAACAATCTTCGGGCCAAATGGCCATGAGCTGTTTCTCCGTGCCGTCGACATTTTTACTTTCGGCGAGGCCCAAACGATTGGACACGCGGAAGACGTGGGTGTCCACGGCGATGGCGGGAATGCCAAGCACGTTGGAGGCCACGACATTGGCGGTCTTTCGCCCGACGCCGGGAAGGGTCATTAAATCCTCGATGGTGGGAGGAATCTCGCGGCCCCAGCTTTCGATGATGATGCGGGAGGCGGCCAAAATATTCTTCGCCTTGTTTCGATAGACGCCACAGCTTTTTATGTAGCCTTCCAGCTCCTCTTGCGACAATCTCACCATTTTCTCCGGCGTGTCGTGTTCTTGAAAGAGCACCTTGGTGACTTTGTTGACCCGCACGTCCGTGCATTGAGCCGAAAGAATGGTGGCGATTAAAAGCTCGTAGGGCGTGGTGTAATCCAGTTCCGCCCGGGCATCCGGAAACATTTTTTCCAAGCGCTCGTACACTTCCATGGCTTCTTTTTTTGTTAAAGGCATTCTACTTCTTCCTCTCATTAAAATAACGGCGAATGTAGGCGGCGTTTTTCACCCACTGCTTCTTTCCCCGCCAGGATCCGCTGAGCCGGCCGTAGCGCTGTTTGAACGAACGGTTCGACTCCTCTTCCAGTCCATCGAGACAAATATGGTGCACGGGATCCCGGCTTTCGTAAACCGCCTCGATCCCCTTGTTTTTCGGGCAGACCATTTGGCACACGTCGCAGCCGTAGATCCAATCGGCCATGACCGCCCGCTCCCCTTCCGTGAGTTCGCCCCGCTTTTGGGTAATCCAGGAGCGGCAACGGCCGGGGTGCAGGACGCCCGTAAACTCGATGGCGCCTCCCGGGCAGGCGTCCACACAGGCGCGGCAGTCGCCGCAATCGCCCGCCACCTTGTGAATCTCGCCGCCCTCTAAATTTGTGAGCAAGAGTCCGATGGCCACGTAGCTTCCCAGGCGGCTGTGGATGAAGCTTCCGTTTCGACCGATGTAGCCTTTTCCGGTCATGGCGGCAAAGCCCCGCTCGTACAGGGGCCCGGTATCCACTTGGCGGTAATATTCCACCTCCGGGTACGCGCTCTTTAAATACTCCTCGAGACGGGCCATTTTTTCATTTAAAAGCAGGTGGTAATCCGTATCTCTTGAAAAACTCGCCAGTCGCCCGTAGCCCTTCTTCGACTCCGGCTCCACGTCTGTGAAAGGCACTTGTTCGAAGGCCACGAAAATCGACTTCGCCGAAGGAAGGCTTCCCGCGGGATCCAGCCGCGCGTTTATATCCTCGGGCTCGATGGAAAGCATCTCCCCGGCCTCTTTTCGCTTCATCAAAACAGAGGCCATGGCGTCTAATCGCTTAGCCGGAACCAGGGCCAAGTCGTGAAACCCGAGCTGCTCTTTGATTCTCTCTACTTCCATCCCAAGTCCTTTCTATTGATGTATAATAATAGTATCACACTCTGACAAAGGAGATACTATGTTTCACCGAAAGCTTTTTGAAAAAGTCAAGCCTTTTTTTATACGCATCAGTCCCGGGAAGCGGGATGTGGACCGCAGCTTAATTATCATCGTCGCGGCTATTACCATCATGGGCTTTGTGGCCCTTTCATCGGCCACACTCTCTTACGGCAATCGCCCTTTTTTAATGAAACAGGGCATCGCCACCCTCTTAGGCGTCGCCATTGCCGCAGGGCTCATGCTTCTGGATTACCGCATTTGGCGCACCTACTATCCCTTTCTCTACGGCCTTAGCGTCCTCTTGCTTGCGGCCACCCTTCTCTTCGGTCACGGGGACACGACCTGGGGATCGAAAAGTTGGCTGGCCATCGGCCCGGTGAATTTTCAGCCGGCGGAATTCGTAAAGATTTTTCTCGTCATTTCCTTTGCCTTTTACCTGGAAAAGCACGGCGATCGAATCAACGAACCCAAGGAACTTCTTAAGGCTTTGGCCTTCGCGGGCTTTCCCGTGGGCCTGATCATGCTCCAGCCCGACTTCGGCACGGCCATGGTCTTTTTATTTTTTATCGCCGTCATGCTGTTTTTTTGCGATTTGGATTGGAAATACATTTTCGGCGCCATGGGGGCGGGCTTTCTGTCTTTACCCATCTTCTACGCCCGACTGGACGATTACCAGAAAGATCGCATTTTGAACTTTTTAAAACCCGACGCCAACACCTCCGGCAGCGGCTACCAAGCCTACGAAGGCCGTGTGGCCATCGGCGACGGCCGCCTCTTCGGCCGCGGCCTCTACAGGGGGCCCCAGACCCAGTATAATTTCATTCCCACGAAGGAAACGGACTTTATTTTCCCCGTCCTCGTGGAGGAACTGGGCTTTCTCGGCGGCGCCCTTTTGCTCGTTCTCTACGCCCTGTTATTTTACCGCCTTCTATCCCTCGCAAAACTCGCCAAAGACAAGGGCGGCCAACTCATGATCTTCGGTTTTTTAAGCGTTCTGTTCATTCACATATGGGAAAATATGGGGATGACCTTGGGGCTCATGCCCGTCACCGGCATTCCCCTCCCCTTTATCAGCTACGGCGGCACCTTTCAAATGGTAAACCTGGCCATGATCGGCCTCTGCCTAAGCGTGCGTTACCACCGCTACGGCACCCACGGCGTGGACCATATGCCGGCGTTTTTCACCGCCCTCGGCGATCGCATGGAAGACATTCGCAGTCGCCAGTGGCAAAAAGAGCGCATGAAACGCTGGCGGTCGTAGCGTCGAAGCCTTCGGTGCGTTTGAGGCGTGTCAGAAAAATGGGCTTATGTTATAATAAGTCTGCTTACTTTATCACGTGCAGTGAGAAAGGACTGTAACATGACGAACTATGAAATTATCACGGACGGCGCCTTAAACGTCAACCCGTCCTTTGTGAATCCCTCGGACTTCCGGATGATTCCCATGGTCGTCTCCATGGACGATGAAGATTTTCTCATCGGAGAAGACACCCCTTCGGAAGTCATTTCGGCGTTTTACCGAGACATTCGGGATTCCGTGGCCACGACCTCGCAGATCTCCCTCTCCATATACGAAGCCTACTTTCAAAAATTTTTGAACGAAGGCAGGGATGTCTTGTATTTAAGCCTTTCCGGGGGCATCTCCGCCACCTATACCCAGGCTCTTTTGGCGAAAAAAAGTCTGCTCAATCAATACCCGGGCCGGTCCGTCGCTTGCATCGACACAAAAAACTGTGGGCCCGCCGGCGCTTTTCTCGTCAAGCGCGCCGTGTCCAATCGGGCGCGGGGCCTTTCCATTCAAGAAAACGAACAAGACCTTTTGAATTATTTGGAGCGTGTGGTCTTTACAGGACTGATTACCAATTTGGATCACCTGAGGCGAAGCGGCCGCGCATCGGGCGGAATGGCCCTTTTGGGAAGCGCCCTGAACATTAAACCCATTCTACTTATGAACGACGACGGGGATCTTATCGTCTCCGACAAGGCGCGGGGCACAAAGCAGGCGGCGAAGCGCTTGGTACAAACCCTTCAGGGAAGCATGGACCCCGATGAAACCACGGTGCTTTTGTCCCACGGCGACGACGAAAAATTGGCTCTTACGGTAAAAGAAACCATTTTGGAAAAAACCCCCGCTACGGACGTTTACGTGGACGTATTAACCCCTGTGGTAAGCGCCCACATCGGTCAAGGTGCCTTGGGTATGAGTTTTATACAGAAAATTGCCCACTAACTTCGTCAAAACGTGGAAATGGTGACCCGTTTCAGGTATAATATATTGTTGAGTAAACAAAGGAGGACACAATGAACACGATTAAATTAAATTTAGTAAAGCGCGAAGACTTAGGTACTTCCGGCGCTAAAAAGACCCGCGCCGAAGGTATGGTCCCCGGCATCTTCTATGCCAAGGATTCTGAACCCGTTGCCGTTGCGGCAAAGGCCAATGAATTGCAAAAAGTCGTCGACGAAGCCGGTACGTCCGCTTTGGTCGATGTCAATGTAAACGGGGAAGATCACAAGATTCTCTTTAAGGAAATCCAAGAACACCCCTTCAAGAACCAATTGCTCCACTTCGACGCCTATGGCGTAAACTTGAAAGAAAAAATCAAGCTGTCCATCCCCGTCGTCTTGGAAGGCCGCGACGATATTCGCGTCCAACCGTCCGTCTTGTTGCAACTTCTCGAAGAAGTCGAAGTCGAATGCTTGCCGACCAGCCTTCCCTCCGAAGGTGTTGTCAATGTCGCTGACATGCAAATCGGCGATACCTTAACCGTCGCCGACTTAGACGTGGCATCCATTGCCGACATCGAAGTCTTAACCGACTTGGACGAAGCCGTCTGCGCACTGCAAGAACCCCGCGAAGAATCCGTTGAAGACGAAGAAGAAGCAAGCGCCGGTGCAGCTGACGTACCCACCGTCGGTGAAACCGAAGCGAGCGAAGAAGAAGCTGAAGAAGAATAATCGGACCGCCCCTGCGGTTTGCGAAAGAATAAGATCGGATCGCCGGTCTTATTTTTTTGGGCGCTTTTCCTTTTGCGGGCACGGAAAAAGCGCCGACGGTTTCGTCGACGCTCTGTTAAATCACGATTATTGAACTTGCGGCATATCCTTTTCGAAATCCCATTTGTCTTTGGGATCGGCGAAACGGATGAAAATCGAAGCCAGGGCGAAGAGAGCCAGCAGGCCTTGGTACCAGAGGAAGGGAATGATTTCCACGGGAGAGACAGCTGCCGCGCCCAGTTCCTTGGTGAGCCCGGCGGCGATTAAAATTTGCGCGCCGTAGGGAATGACCCCTTGCATGACGCAGGAAAAGGCGTCGAGCAAAGAGGCCGAGCGCCTGGGATCCACCTTAAAGTCTTTGGAGATTTCCTTGGCCACGGGGCCGTCGATAATAATGGCCACCGTATTGTTGGCCGTGGCGGCATCCGTTACAAGGGTCAAGAGGGCGATGGAAACTTCCGCCGATTTCACGTCCTTGGCAAAGCTGCGGATCTTTTGGACCAACCATTCGATGCCGCCGTTTTGCGAAACCATGTAGGACAGGCCGCCGGTTAACATGGACAGGAGGAAGATCTCGAACATGCCGCTAAAGCCGTCGAAAATGTTTTGGGCGAAGGTCATCATGGTGAGCCCGCCGGTGGCGATGCCGATAACACCTGAAAGCACGATGCCGCTGGCGAGAACCAAAAAGACATTCATGCCGGCCAGTGCCGAAATCAGCACGAACAAGTAGGGGATGATCAAGACGAAGCTGTAGCTTAAGTCGTCGAGCACCACTTTGCCCGTAGGCTTGCCTACAAAGAGAAAGATCACGAAGGTGATAATCGCCGCGGGAAGGGCGATTTTAATATTCGCCCGGAACTTGTCTTTCATTTCCACATTTTGCGTCCTGGTGGCGGCGATGGTGGTGTCGGAAATGACGGAGAGATTGTCGCCGAACATGGCGCCGCCCACCAAAGCGCCGATAACCAGGGCCAGGGACAGATTTCCCTTTTGGGCCACGCCCACGGCAATGGGGCCCACCGCCGAAATGGTGCCCACGGATGTGCCGGTGGAGAGGGAAATGAAGCAACTGATGAGAAAAATCCCGGCGGTAATGTATTGAACGGGAATCATGGACAGGGCGAAGTTGACCACGGAGTCCACGCCGCCGGATGTTTTCGATACGGTGGCGAAGGCGCCGGCCAATATGTAAATCAAACACATGATGATGATGTTTTCGTCGCCGCAGCCCCGCACAAAGGAATTAAATTTGTCGTCGATCGTGCCTTCAAACATAATAAAAGCGAGCACGATGGCCGGTAAGATACACACCGGTGCCGCCACTTGGTAAAAGGCCATTTCCACGCCTCTTGCATTTAAGATCAAGCCCGTGGCAAGGTAAACCAATACAAAGAGAATAAAGGGCAAGAGCGCCGCCCCATTGGCTTTTACTTTCAATTTGCCGTCTTCCATGACTTCCTCCTTACGAACGTTAAAAAATAGTGCGGAATGCTCCCCTGTTTTTTGATGAGCAATCGTTTTTCCTTTAAATTATTATAGTGTTTGCGCCCGCATTTGTAAAGAAAGCTTGACTACCCTTCCGGGCAAGAAAAAACCCGCTTCGAAAAGCGGGTGTTTCGATCAGTCGTGCAGGAAATGGGAGACGCGCTTGTACAAGGCCAAGGTCGCCGCCGAAACGATGAGCCCCTTCACCAAATTAAAGGGCACGATGCAATAGACCATGAGGTCCCAAAGGGATTTCACCCGAGGCGTTACGGCCCGGCCCATGTTGATGATGGCTTCCATGGGCATGATCTTGCCGTAGAGGGGAAAGACCACGAAGTAATTGCTCAAGGTGGCCACGAGGGTCATGCCGATGACGCCCATCAACAAACCGACGACGGCGCCGCGATAAGTTCTGTGCTTGCTGTAGAATTTCGCCGAGAGACCGACGAAGAGGGCGCCGACGATAAAGTTCGACAACTCCCCGACCCCGCCGGTGGTGGTGCCCCGAACGAAAAAGGTGAGGATGCACTTCACCAGTTCGATGGTGATCCCCGCCACGGGACCCATGGCGAAGCCGCCGATTAAGGCCGGCATGTCGGACAGGTCGATTTTTATAAATGGCGGCGCAATAAAGGCCAAGGGAAATTCGACGTACATAAGTAGAAATGCGATGACGGATAAGAGGGACAGACGCGTCAGGTTTCGTGTGGAATAGCGCGCCTTCGTCCGCTGAATTTGATTCATGGTACCTCCTTGTCGGGCACAAAAAAAGCCCGCGTCCTCGGGCATAAAAACATGAAAAAAAGATCTTCTTTCATCCGGACTTTTACCGTCGGTATTGGAATTGCACCAATTCAGTCTTTCGACACGTGGACTTTACCACCGATGAGGAATTCCACCTCGCCCTGAAGATTTGTTAATCTTTGATTTGCTCTTATTATACCACGTTTATAGATAAATGAAAACCTTTTTCAGAAAATGCAGGCAACAAAAAAAGCCCCGCAGGGCTCTTTTGCGCAAGAATGCTTTTTACTTGCCGACGATCATTTCGGAAAGACGCAGGGGTTCGATGTATTCGTCCCCTTTATAGACGCGCATATTGCCGCCGGAGACTTCGTCGATTAACACGACTTCGTCGCTGCCTTCCAAGCGGCCGAATTCCAATTTAATGTCGTACATTTCAAGGCCCCGCGCCTTTAAGTCGTCGTAGATCACTTGAGAAATGGAGCGAGTGAGTTCCTTGATGCGGTCGTATTCCCCTTCTTTTAAAATGCCCAAAAGAACCAGGGCGTCTTCGTTGATCAGAGGATCTTGGCGTTCGTCGTCTTTTAAGGTAAATTCCACGTAACGATTTAAATCGTCGCCGTCCTTGGCGTATTTGCCGTAGCGGCGAATGAAGCTGCCCGTGGCTTTAAAGCGGCAGATCACTTCCAGGCCCTTGCCGAATACTTTGGCGGGCTTGATTTCCATGAGACGATTGTCAACGTCGGCGGAAATGTAGTGCGTAGGGATTTTATCTGCTTCGAATTTTTCAAAAAAGTATTTGCTCATGGCGATGCATGCGCGGCCGGAACCTTCGATGGAAAGGCCTACTTGGTTTTCACCGGGATCGAAGACGCCGTCTTTGCCCGTGACGTCATCTTTAAAGTAGAAATAGGTCTTGCCGTCTTCTTGTCGAATGTCCTTCGTCTTTCCTTCGTAAATGGTTTTCAAAATACCCTCCTGTCATACAAGCAAATCGTACAACTTATTTTACAACAAATGGCCGCGGGAAAACAGGGCTCGGGCAAAATTTTCCTCTATTTTCACAGTAATTTTTCAATGGATGAAAAAAGCGCCCCGCGGCGCTTTTATCAGATGGCGTGTTTATTGGAATTATAGATGACTACAGGCATGCCCATAAAGGCATTTTCGTAGAAGGTCGGCGCTTTCGATGGAGGCGTGTTGACGCAGCCGTGGCTGCCGCCGCCTAAATAAATTCTGCCGCCGTAACTTCCCCGCCAGTTGGAGTCGTGAATGCCGCAGCCCGTCCAGTTAAAGGGCATCCAATATTTCACAAAGCTCTTCCAGGTTTCCCCGGTAAGGTAGCGGTTGCGCTCTTTGGCCCAGATTTCCTGGGTGCCGGTGGGCGTTCCGTTTCCGGCGTAGGGATTGCCGGTAACGACGGGGGCGTCGATGACGAGATTGCCTTCTTTGTAGAGCCACATGTGTTGGCGGGCGATGTCGATTTCGATGTAGCTGTTGCCCAAGTCGTTGACGTTTCGGCTCACGGCTTTTCGCTTGTACACCGGCTCCATGCTTTGAACTTTTTTATCCTTCATGGCCGTAAGAAGCTGCTCGCGGGTCTTGGGCTGGTCGATTTGCCAACCGTAAATGCCCCCTTTGACGCGCATCATGGCGCCACCGGTGGCTTGAAAATCCCGCGTGCCTCTGAAGGTGTCGTATTTTTCGCCCAGACCGGCCACGTATTCCTTCACTTTTTCTTCGTCCGGTTCCAGGCTGCCGTCGTCGGCGGATTTGTAAAGATTAATTAAATTTTCCCCGGCCAACACTTCTTCCCGATCGGAGAAGGTGTAGGTGAGCTTGTATTCCTCGATGGCGTTTAAGCTGGCCACGTGTTTTTTCATGTGGTCCAAATCTTCCGCCGGCACGGGCTTCAAATAGAGATCCGCTTTCTTCGCGTCCAGCTTTTTATCCTGTTTATGCAGAGACTTTAACACGGCTTCTTTGAGCTTCGGTCCGTCGAGGCGCGTGCCTTCCTTAGCTTCGGTAATGACATAGCCCTTGCCCTCTTCGTAGGCGATCATTTCGGGTACCGGGTCCGTAATGTCTTTATCCGCCACCATGTGCATACTTGCCAATGCCTTTTCAAGCTTTTCATCGTCGTAGGTGATGGCGGTGTTTACCTTGTAATCTTTCTTTGTAAAGGCATAAACCGGCCAGGCCCAGGGACTGTATTCCTTCATTTGAAAATCGGGCATGGTTTCTTTGTAGTCGATGCTCGACGCCTTTATCGTGTCGGTTTTCTCATCTTTGCCCACGACGGTCAAGGCGTAATCCTTCCAGGACGCTTCGAAATTTCCCCTTAAATCAGCGCGCGGCTGAAGGGAAATATCCGCGCCGTTTACCGAGGTGTTCGGCATATAGACTTGCGTAAAGGCCAAAGCCCCGATCACGTAGATAAGGGCCAACACGCCGAGGACAATGGCCGCTATTTTTCCGGTTCTGTTGCTCAAGATCCTTCTCCTTTTCTATTTACTCGCTCTAATAGTGTATCATAAAATTTTCACTGTTCAAGATGATTTTTCCCTTTCTCTTCGCGTTCATGTGGTGTAATCTTATTATAGGAAACGATATAGACAATGAGGAGAATGTTATGGACAAGACGCCCCGAACCATTCAGTCCCTTGCACGGGCATTTGCTATTTTGGATTGCTTCGATGCCGTGCATCCGAAACTGAGTTTGTCGGAAATATCTAAATTAGTGAAATTAAATGTGAACACCACCCGCGGTTTGGTCAATACCCTGGTTCACTTTCAATACTTAAGCCGCGACGAAGCGGAAAATGACTACCACTTGGGCCTGGCTTTTATTCCCAAGGCCAATCTCGTGGAAGACCAATACTTATTTCACGTAAAAAATAAAATTCAGCCCATGCTTCGCGTTTGGGCCAATGCCTTTGAATTGAGCGCCCGATTAAATATGGTGGAAGACGGCCAGCTTCTAACCGTATTTACGGAAGTGCCGGACAACACCCGCTACTTGATTATGACCCGCTCACGCACGCCCTTTCCCCTCCACGCCACGGCCTCGGGCAAGGCCTATTTGGCCAGCTTGCCGGAGACGGTGGTGGACAAATACATTAAAGATACGCGCCTGGTGGCCTACACGGACAAGACCATTACGAAAGATTCCGTCTTGAAAGAGGAGATGCAGGCCACGCGAAATAGAGGCTACGCCCTGGAAATCGGCGAAATCAACGACGGCCTCGGCTCCATCGCCATTCCCATTTTCGATAAGCGAAGGGAATGCATCGGTACCATCTCTCTTTCCGGCGCCAACGAAGAAATTGTGGAGAATGAGCGCGAAGCCTTCGCCACGGTGCAGGATTTCCTCGACGAATTAAATCCCCTGTGGTAGAGAAAAAGCTATTGCCTGTGATCGGGCAATAGCTTTATTTTTATGCGTCGAAGACGGCGGTGACTTCGGCGGGAAAGGCCACGGCGCCTTTGATGTGAAGGACATTGATCATGATGATGCCCCCCGTAGCGGGCACGCGATCCAAATTGGCCATGACTTCCACCTGGAATTTGTTTTCGTTGAGCCAAAAGCGTTGGGCCACCAAATCCCCCGCTTCGGCGGCTTCGGGGCCGGCGTCGGTGTTTAATGTTTCGTGGCCGATAGCGGCGATCTTCCGCGTGCGGCTCAAGTACTCGAGGGCCGCCACAGACCAGCCCGGCGTCACTTCCACACCGTCGTGGGTGTTGGTGAAGTCTTCTTGGGAATAAATCCGCTTGTACCAGCCCGAGGAGAAGGCCACGAAAGCCCCTTCCGGGATGGCGCCGTATTCTTGTTCGAAGGCCAAAATGTCGTCCACGGTGACGGCGTAGCCGGGATCTTCCTTGACCTTGTCTTCCAAGTGGAGGACGTAGAGAGGCAGGTAGCGCTCCTTCGGCGAAATATCCGATAAAATCTTTCCCCCCGCCATAAAATGGGCCGGTGCGTCCACGTGGGTGCCGTGGGAGGTGCCCAAGGTGTATTCCCGATTGTCCGAGCCCGTTTCCTCCAAGGTCGTGAGGACTCGCTCGCCCAAGGGATTAAAGGCCTGGTAAATGGCCATGTCTCTCGTCACTTCGTGGGTTAAACTCACCCAACTCTTTTCTTTTAATGCGTGTAGTAAATCCTGTGTCTTCATAAACTCCCCTTTCGTCGTTTCTTTTCTGTCGTAATTTTATTATACCCTACGCCCTTATTTTCTGCATTTTTTCCGCGGCACAAAAAAAGAGGCCGAAGCCTCTTTTCTCCTACATGGCCAGGTAGGCCATGAGGGCGTAATTGATTAAGAATAAAATCGACGAGCCCACGATAATCGGGTGCAGCTCTTTGGCTTTTCCCTTCAAAATCATAACGACGCAGTAGAAAATGAAGCCTGCGGCGATGCCGTTGCTGATGGAGTAGCTGAGGCCCATGAAAATCGAGGCGAAGAAAGCCGGTACGGCGCATTCCAAATCCGTCCACTCGATTTCCGCAAAGCTTGCGCACATCATAATCCCGACGATGATCAGTACGGGAGCCGTGGCCTGTGCCGGAACCATGCCCGCCACCGGCGCGATGACGATGGCCAACAAGAACATAGCCGCCGTAACGACGGAGGTAAGCCCGGTGCGACCGCCGGCGCCGATGCCCGCGGCACTTTCCACGAAGGTGGTGGTGTTGCTGGTGCCGATAAAGGCGCCAATGACCGTGCCGATGGAGTCGGCGAAAAGGGCCTTGTCCAGTTTCGATTTAAAGCCGGAGCTGGACTGCATGTTGCGAATGTCTTCTTCGCTGAAAATCCCGGAGCGACGGCCGGTGCCGATAAAGGTGCCCAAGGTGTCGAAGGTGTCGCTCAGTGAAAAGGCGAAGATGGTCATAAGCACCAGGGGAATCCGTGCCGGATCGGAAAAGAGGCCGAGGAGCCCTTCTTTGCCCAGAGCCACGCCGAAGACCGTGGAAAGGTCTTGGAAAGAGCTGGCCACGGAGGGGCTTTCCGAAAGTTTCGACAGATCCACGACGCCCATGGGGATGCCGATAATGGTCGTAGCCAAAATACTGAGTAAGATGGCGCCTTTCACATTTTTAATCACCAAGACCACGGTGATCAGAAGGCCGATTAAGGCGAGGAGCACGCCGGCATTGTTGAAATTCACCAAAGCGGGCACGGCGGCGGAGGAGCCGATAATGGTGCCGCCGTCCAGGGCCTGATAGGTGCCGGGATCCAGAGTAAAGTTCAAAAGGCCACAGTTTTTAATGCCGATGTAGCCGATAAATACGCCGATGCCGCCGCTAATGGCGTGTTGCAGGGATTCGGGGATGGACGTAATAATCATCTTCCGAACCTTCGTAACGGTGATCAACACATTGATGACTCCGCACAAGAAGACCATGCCCAGGGCTTCTTTCCACGTAAAGCCCAAACCGAAGACGACGGTGTAGGTGAAAAAGGCATTGAGTCCCATGCCCGGTGCCAAGGCGTAGGGCACATTGGCGAAAAGCCCCATGACCAAGGTGGAGACCACCGAGGCGATAATCGTGGCCAAGAAGACGGCGCCCCAGGGAATGCCCGTTTGGGAAAGGATCGCCGGATTAACGAAAATAATGTAGCTCATGGCAAAGAACGTGGTCATGCCGGCTAAAATTTCCGTGGAAAAATCCGTGTTATTTTCCCGTAATTTAAAGAATGATTCCATAAACTTCCTCCTTAAAAATAGTTCGGAAACAGTATATCACGAAATTATCCGACGAACACTTGCTGAATCAAAAACATGTAAACCGCCGTGCCCAGAACAATGGAGAGAATGGATTTGCGCTTCCACAGATAACTTCCCGCCGTCACGAGACTCGCCACAGTCAGGGGGACGAAGCCTGCGAGGGAATCGAAGCGCATGGACCTGAGGCAGTAAATAATTAAAAGCCCCATCATGGAGTAGGGCAAAAGCACGCCCAGATCCTTTACGATTTTCGGAATGGTATCTCGGTTGGAAAAGAAAAACAAGGGGAACATGCGAATGAAAAAGGTAATGGCCACGGCGATGGCGATGGCGATATAGACTTCTTTAGTTGACATGTTTCCTCCTATAATACAGATTTCCGATTAAAATGCAGGCCATGGCGGGCAAGAGAAATCCGTCGCGGCCGAAAAGAAGGACGGCGAGAAGGGATGCACCCAGGCCCAAAAGTGCCGGGAAATGATGGTCCGTTCCCTTCCACTGCTCGATAAAGGCGGTGATGAAAATGGCGGTCATCATAAAGTCGATGCCTTCCACATTCATGGGAAGCACGCTGCCCAGCAGGGCGCCGAGAAGGGTACCCGTCATCCAATACAGGCAATTTAAAAGCCCGATGCGAAACATATCCTCGGCAGAGGCCATGCCCCCATCTTCACCCGCCGTGATGTAGAGGGAGAAGGTTTCGTCGCTGCAAAAATGGGTGGTGAGCATTTTCTTCCACATGGGCTGCCCACTTAGGGGATTCAAGAGAGAAATCGTGTAGAACAAATACCTTAAATTAATGGAAAAGGCCAAAATCACCAGCTCAAGCACGGCGAGGTGCTGAGCAAACAAACTGACCATGGCAAATTGCATGGCGCCGGCGTAAATGCCGAAACTCATCAAGAGGCTCACCAAAGTGGAGCGGCCCACGGAGCGAATCAATACGCCGAAGCCCATGCCCAGTAATAAATAACTGATCAATAGGGGAATGGTCTTGGGAAAAACCCGTTTAAATTCTTTCATACTATTTTTTCACACTGCCCTTCTTCTGTTTTCCACCTATTGATTATACACGCTCCCGTGAAAAAAGTGTAAGAAAATCCCTAAATTTCAACGCTTTAGCGAGGTGTCACAGTCGCGCTGATCCCGGTTAAAGAGAAAATTTTCTGCAAATAAATCCCGTTTTCCCGGAAAATGGATTTGGTTTTCACAGGGCTTTCCGAGGATTGACAGAACACAGAAAAAATGCAATAAAAAAATCCCCACTCCGAAGAGTGAGGACTTTTCGTAAGACGATCTTACTTAACTTCGACAGTTGCGCCGACTTCTTCCAATTTAGCTTTGATTTCGTCAGCTTCTTCTTTGTTAGCGCCTTCTTTAACGGGCTTCGGAGCGCCGTCAACGAGAGCTTTTGCGTCTTTTAAGCCGAGGCCGGTAATGTCTTTAACGACTTTGATGACCTTAACTTTTTCTTGGCCGGCGGATTCGAGGATAACGTCGAATTCGGATTTTTCTTCAGCGGCTGCGCCTGCTGCTGCAGCTGCCGGTGCGCCTGCTGCTGCTACGGCAACGGGAGCTTGTGCGCTAACGCCGAATTCTTCTTCTAAAGCGCTAACTAAGTCAGCGAGTTCGATAACGGTTAATTCTTTGATCTCTTCAATAAGAGCGGTTACTTTTTCAGATGCCATAATGTATATACCTCCGTAAATGATTTGTGCCCTTAGGCGGTTTCTTCTTCCTTCTTTTCGCGGATTTGGTTAAGCGCAACGGCGAGACCGCGGATGTTTCCGGACAGGACAGTTGCCAGTCCTTGAATCGGTGCGTTTAAGCTGCCGAGCAATTGTGCAACAAGCACTTCGCGGCTCGGTAATTTTGCCAATGCCTTGACTTCGTCGATGGAAACGACGCGGCCGTCTAAGATACCGCCTTTAATTTCTAAGCGGTCGTTCTCTTCGGCGAAATCGTTTAAAATCTTTGCCGGTTGAACGGCATCTTCAATACCGAAGGCGGCGACGGTGGGGCCGACGAGCAATTCGTTGGCGTCTTCGTTGCCGGTCACGTCGAAGGCACGTTTCAACATGGTGTTTTTGTACACCTTGTAGTCAACGCCGTGTTCGCGCAGTTCCTTTCTCAATTTGGTTACTTCTTCCACCGTTAAACCGTGGTTGTTAACCAAAACAATGGATTGAGACTTTTCGATCTTTTCCTTGATCTCATCGACTAAGGCAATTTTCGATTGGAGTAGCTCTTCTTTCACAGATTCACCTCCTCGTTTTCTACATAAAAAAATCACATTGCAGACACAATGCGAGTACTAAAATCAAATTCAGTCACCTCGGCAGGAAATTAAGGCGAACCACCTGCTGTCTGCGGTTTCAACTCATTCATAATACCAAAGAAAAGCCCCTGTGTAAAGGGACTTTTTCTTAAAAATCGTCTTTTTTTTAACTGTCAAGACATATGTTACACTTTGAAAAATACTCTTCTACTGCCTGATTAGGACTTTTGAAGTCTAGACTTGTCTTTGCCGTACGGTTATAGCGGTCTTCATGTTTCTGTACTTGCTTTTTCAGTTCCGCTTCGCCGGTGAATACTTTTCTTTTATAAAGAATCTTTCCGTTTTACATAGACGCTGGCGAAAACGCATTTCTTCGGTTATACTTGCCATGAGAGATACTCCTTTTGATACTTTGTTTTTTGGTTGAAAACTTATTGTATCAGAGTATCTCTCTTTTTTTACGTGAGCAGACCACCCGTTTGACGGGTGATCATGATTTGCTTTCAGCTTTCATAAAATCCATATCGATTGCAGCGATGCAGCTTCTTTTCTTGCGAAGTCACAGGGAGTTGGTCAGGACAAAAGTGCGTATTCTTTGCATAATTTCCTTGCCAACAAAGCCCTAAGATAATAGCATAGAAGAAAAGCATGTTTTTTTGGTGGCGTTTTTCTTTTACCGATTTCATGAGGTGGAAATGAAGTAAATCGGTGGTATAAATCTGTAAAAGGGAGTGTTTTAAGATGATTAGATTGGACCGGCTGAAGCGCCAACCGGAAATGCGCATCGAAAAGCTTCCTGTGGGTGGTGCCATTGAGGTGCTGACGTGTAAGAGAAATCGAGGCATCACCATCCCAAAAGAGGCCGATGGCATGCTTTTGGTGCGTGAGCACGGCTATCACGAGGAAGTTTACCCGCCGGTGACCTTGGCGGGGCCGGATAAGCCGGTTGCCAAAATAGCGAAGCGCGAGTTCCCGCGATCAACAAATATTCGCATCTATACACATGAACCGGGAGACGTGATGTTTATTCAAGATCAGCTGGGGATTAAGATTTAGGAGCAGGGCGATAAAAAGCGGTGAAACGAAAGGTTTTCATTGTCTCTGAAGCTGAACAACATTGTCTTTGGCATTTCGATCGTTGCTTTGGTCGATGCTGTGGAAGCGTCAACCGAAAGTGCGGTGTGTTGCGTCATGCCAAAGCAGTATGCATGGGACCGCGATGTGAGAACGTGCAATTCACCGGAACAGGGCTTTGGCCATGATTGACCGGCTCCATCCGAAAGCGCATTCTGCCATCTTCCACCAACTCCCTTATGCGCAAAAAAGGAGGCCCCTATGTTTGGCCAAAAATTGACTTTTTTAATGGAGTGTCTCGAGATTACCAATGTTCAATTGGCTGTTGAGATGCATATAGATCCGTCTTATGTGAGCAAGCTGCGCAATGGTAGGCGAAAGTTGCCCTCACATTCTGATTTTATTGGTGATGCCGCTACCTTTTTCGCCGCCGAGGTGGTGAAAAAAGAAAAGCAAGATGTACTCGCCCAGGTGATGCAAAGACCCTATCCCGATGACATCTTAGCAGCGGAGGACATGCTGCGCAACTGGCTTGAAAATGAAAAGAATCGCGGAGATTTGATTTCGAATCTGTTGTATCAAATCAGCCATTCAGGCGTGGACGGCGGTGACTTGCCGGCGATGCTTCCTTCTGATGGCAATCGTGAAGGCTTGCCCTACTATTATTATGGTGTGGAGGGCAAGCGCAAGGCGGTGCTGCGTTTTTTTGAAGAGGTGCTTGCACGCAAGGTGCCCTTGCATCTCAAGCTTTACAGTGAAGAAAATATGAAGTGGATGCTGGGCGATCCGGCTTTTGCCAAGAAGTGGAGCTCGCTCTTTGCCCAATGTCTGCGCCAAGGCGCGCGGGTGTCGATTGTGCACAGCCTCAGCCGCGATTTAGATGAGCTCATCGAATCCATCATCAGTTGGCTGCCGGTGTATATGACCGGTCGTATTGCGCCGTATTACTGCCCCAAAAAGCGGGATGGCATTTTTCAGCGGACGCTCTTTTTGGCAGTCGATACCGTTGCCATCGAGAGTACCGCGCTCGCCCACAACAGCGATGTTGACATGCTCAATGTGTTTGTCACCGACAGGGAGGCCGTAGGCGCTCTGGAGCGAGAATTTGATTGTTATTTGGAATTGTGCAGGCCGTTGATGGATATTGTCACCGACCATTTTCGCAGCGAATATGCGCGGCTCTATGATTCGCACATTGTGGGCAGCGGCAGTGGTGCTGTGTATTACAAAGGTGCCACGCCAAGCTTCATCACCTTGCCCGACGACCTTGCCAAAGAAATCGATGCGCGTTACCCTGAAAGCGACTTCTACACCCTTTATCGCCACGCACGTGATGGCTTCTTAAAACTCTTGGAGAAAAACGACGTGCACAGCATTTTCAACATTCCCAAGTTAGACGACAGCCCAATTTGGCAAGGCGTTCTCTTCACAGGCGAAGCCATTCACCTGAGTCGGGAGGATAAGATTCGGCATTATCAAGAAATCATTCGCTTGGCCAATATGTACGACAACTACCACATCTATTTGGATGAGGATATAGATCCGCAAATTTGCGTCTTTATGAACGAAGACCACGGCGTCATTGTTGAGCGCTACAGCATTCCGCCAACCCTCTTTGGCATTACGGAGCCGACGATGACATCCGCCTTTTACCATTACTTGGACGACGCTGCTCGCTTTGCGCGGGTAAATGATCAAAACCGCAGTCTCAGCATCCTTGAGAGAACCTGCAAGGTCAAAAAAAGTTAACTTTTTTGCGCGCAAAAGAGAGTAGATTTCAATCCGCCTTCGGGCGGATTTTTTATTTTGTCAACTATCCTGTTGACTGTCAACCCTTGGTCATGGCGCGAACGAAATCTGTCACGTTTTGTCCCATGACAAAACGTGACAAATGCCTTAATATAGGCCATCAACTGCTATAATAAGGTCAGGGAAACTCATTTCTACTTCTACTTAAGCGCTGCGAAAAACAAATGACAGTTTTTGTAGCGCCGGTCGCTATCACCAAAGGCATAAAGAAAGGAGAGAACAGGTTATGAAGACTTTAGCGAAAAAAACAATGGCCCTCCTCTTGTCGTTGGCGCTCTTATTGAGCGTGGGCCTTGTGTCTGCACCTGCAGCTCAAGCCGAGGGGTACAACGGTCCGAACTTCAGCGGTGCGTGGCATTACACCGGAAGCTGGGCCAATGAGGTCTATGTCGACCAATACGGCGCCACGGTTTACGGCACCTATCGTTGGAGCGATGGCAGCATGAAGGGCACCTTCGTCGGCACGGTGCGCAACGGTGTCATGCACGGCACCTGGTGCCAAAATGCTGAAGGCACGCCCGATGGCGGCATGACGCTTAGCTATGTGAGCCCCACCGAGCTGAAGGTGACTTGGGGCAGAGGAAATAACGAAATAGGCAATGTCGATAGAGGCACGCCTTCCACAGAATTCAACTTCGACAGAAGCAAGATGCGCTACCGCCAAGGCTCCGACACCTCGAAGCCCGATATTACGCCGCAAGGCGCCCCTGCCAATCCCGAGCCGAAGCCGAAGGATAACGGCAATATCGCCAACCATAATGCAGTGCAAAGCCTCTTAGGGGTGCACGCCTACAATGGTCCCTCGGGTTTGCTAATCTTCCAAGTGGGTGTCCAAAACGGTCAAGTGGTGGTGCGCCACGTCTTTAAAATGAACGACGGTCAAGTGCTTGATCAGCGCTTCAATGCACGACTGTTTAAAAACGTCGGCATCATCTTCGGTGCCGAAGCCGAAAATGGCCCTGTTGTCGTGCTCGCCACTGAAAAGAACGGCATGACCGGTTATGCCTCGGGCACCAAGGGTGCAGCCAGTATCAGCGAAGACACCTACACCCAGTATAAGCACATTTCGAAGAATACAAATTTGAACGACAGCGCACAAAATCTGATTAAAGAAGCCATGGGCGGCTTAGGTGGCAACACGGCCATTAAGCCGGAACCGCAGAAGCCGGATCAAAAGCCGGCAAAACCCACCGGTGGTGTGCAGGAAATTGCCATCACAGACGGTGCCGGCAGCGGCTACACCAAGGTCCACGTTGGTCCCACGGGTGTCACCGTATCCCTTGGTAAAAGCAGCGGTGCCATTGGTTATCGACTCTATCGCAGTGAAAGCGCCGGCTCCTTGGGCGAATCCTGCAGCGATTTCTACATCACCGCCAAAAGCTTCACCGACGTTAACGTCGAGCCAAATACGACCTATCACTACACCTTGCGTGAAGTGAAGGCAGAAGCCCGTCCAACCCAAGGGAAGGACGAAGAAGCCGGGCGCGTTTTAGTAAAATGGACCTTAACCACACCGTCTAACGTCAATGAAGGATTCACACCGGGGCAAACACGCCACTTCATCGTGCTGAAAATCAACAGCCCATTGATGAGTGTGGACGGAAAGGAAAAAGAAGTAGACCCGGGTCGCGGCACCACGCCTATCATCTATCGCAACCGCACCATGCTGCCCATCCGTGCGGTGGTTGAAGGCATGGGCGGCAACGTCGGCTGGGATGCTGGCAAACGCGAAATCAAGCTGGCCGCCAACGGTCAGAATGTGAACATGTGGGTGGATCAAACAAAGATTCAAGTCAACGGCGCCCAAAAGAAGATCGACGTATCGCCCTTCATTCGCAACGGACGCACCTTTACACCGATTCGTTTTGCGGCACAAAACTTAAAGTGCAAGGTCGACTGGCTCAACTCCACTCAAGAAATCGTCGTCGCGTGGAGCGAATAGGAATCGATGCAAATTTATTGCTAAAACTTCTCTTGCCATGTGCGTCAAGACTTGATCACAGGAAGGGTCTGACCATAAAGCAGAAGACGGATTATAGAAACAGCTCGATGCGGACTCCACAGGGGTCCGCATTTTTCTCATCAACGAAGGAGGTGCCCGGATGCGCATCATCGCATTCATTCTCAGTCTCTGCCTGATGTTTTTACCCGCCCAAGCGGCCTTTGCAGAGCCCCTAACTGTTGAAGGAGCGACCACAACGCAAAAAGACACCGAACGAAACTATGTCACCTCAGTTGAAGACAGCGCCGCCGGCTTGATCTTTCATTTTAAAGACACAGTAGGCCCGGGATATCGCATTTTTCGTTCGAATAGCGCAGCAGAAAAAGGTGAGTCCATCACCGACTTCTTCATCACCCAAAAAAGCTTTACCGATGAAAACATGGCAGTAGGAACAACATACTACTATCGCATCTACAAAGTCGAAAAAGAAGCTGACCCGAAAAAAGATACAGACGAAGTTTTGAGCCAAGCCTATGACGCCATCACCGCCAAACATTTGCAGGCTCCCAAAGAGGATACGGAAAAGCCCGTCAATCCTGAAAATCCCAACAATACGCCGGATCCTTCTGCAGGCGAGGATCCAAGCAGTGTCTCTAAAGGCAAACCACATGTGATGGTTCTCACCATCGGCAGCACGGTGATGACCGTCGACACACTTCCGCGCGACGTCGATCCGGGACGCAGCACGGCGCCAATGATTCGCAACAACCGCACTTTGGTGCCCATTCGCGCCGTTGTCGAAGCGATGGCCGGCAGCGCCGCTTGGAAGGGTGCAGAAGAAAAAATCACCCTAATTGCCAACGGCAACACCGTCGACATGTGGGTCGGCCGAGATAGCCTCATCCACAACGGCCAAAAGCGCACCATCGACACCCCACCCATGATCGAAGCAGGGCGCACCTACGTGCCGCTCCGCTTTGCAGCTGAATCACTAGGCTGCAAAGTCGACTGGAACGGCGCCAACCGAAGCATCACCATTTCGTGGACAGGACAAGTCAAAAGCGCACCCGCGCCCACAGCGCCTGCCCCCCAACCAAAGGATACGACAAATAAAGATACGCCACCACCAAAAGAGAACAACACCGTACTATTTGAATAAAATAATCCCCCCACCGCGTGAAAACGCGAGTTGGGGGATTTTTATGTGTCAAGCGATTAGTCAAAACTAAATGTTCAGCAGTCTTAACTGTCAAGACATATGTTACACTTTTTCTTAAAAATCGTCTTTTTTTATCACGGCTCGGGCGATGCGATGGGCCGAGGCCAGGGCCCAGTGGATGTTGTAGCCGCCGCAGTCCCCGTCCACATCCAGCACTTCCCCGACGGCGTAAAGACCCGGGGCGTAAAGGGACTCAAGATCCGCGCTAAAGCCCGAAAGGGCCATGCCGCCGCAGGTGACCTGGGCGTAGTCGAAACCCCGCACACCGGTAACGGGCAGGGTAAAGGAAAAAAGCAGATTCAAGAGGCGATTTCTCTCGTCCCAGCTCAGCTGATCCATGGACTCTTCCCCTTTCAGGCCGCATTCCTTTAAGACCACGTGCACCCATTTATTGGAGAGAATGCCGTCGAGAAAATCCTTCGCCGCCACGGGAAGATAGCTTCTGCCCTCCAGAATGTTTCGGTAATCCGGGAGTTGATCCAAATGATTGAGCATGGGGAATGAGACAGTGTACTCGCCCTTTCTCTCTCCCACGGCACGGGCAAGATCCAAGACCGGCGGCCCGCTGATACCGTCTTTGGCGAGAAGAATTTCCCCTTCTTCCGAGGCGATCCCCTCCCCGTTTCTGTAAAGGGTGATTCTACCCTGCACTTTCGTGCCGTTTAAGTGTTTTAAATAGGGACTTTCGCAGAGAAGGGCGGAGATTCCCGGAAAGATGCGGGTTTTCTTGTGGCCGAAGGCTTTCATGAGGCCGTAGCCCTTGCCGTCGGAGCCCGATTGGGGCATGGCCATGCCGCCGGTTGCCACGATGACTTTATCGGCGAAAAAAGAATTTTCCCCGCTCGCGAGCAGGAAGCCGCCCTTTGATTGCTCGATTCTATCGATGCAGGTCTCCACCAGCTCTTCGCCGCCTGCTGCAAAAAAGCGGCGACGAAGGACGTTTAACACGGTGCGAGCCTGAAGGGGGGAGGGATAGAGCTTGCCCCGATCCTCTTCGACCAAGTCGATTCCCAGGGCATCGAAAAATTCCCGCCGCGCCTCGGCTGAAAAATAGGTGCCGGGATCGAAGGGCAGGGGCGATTCGCTGTGCCAATGGCCCGAAGAGAGATCGGCATTGCTTACATTGGCACGGCCGTTTCCCGTGGCCAGTAATTTTTTCCCCACCCGATTTTTTCGCTCGTAGATCGTCACGGCACATCCCGCCTCGGCCAGGAGACAGCCCGCCGCAAGGCCGCTCACGCCGCCGCCGATGATGGCGATTTTCATAGAAAAACCCCTTTCTTTTTCCCCGAGTATAGCACGCCCATGTGCTACAATACAAGTTAGGAAAAACGAAAGGAGATTCCATGAACATTACCGAACGACTGAAAAAATACGTACAAGTTTACACCACCAGCGACGAAAGTTCCACGACCTATCCTTCCACGGCGCGCCAATTCGATTTGGCCCATATCCTCGTGGACGAGCTCAAGGAGCTTGGACTTTCCGACGCCAAGGTCGATGACTACGGCTACGTCACCGCCCATCTGAAGCGCAATGTGGACAGAGACCTTCCCACCTTGGGCCTCTTGTCCCACATGGACACGGCGCCTGCCGCAAAAGGCGAAGGCGTCAAGCCCCGCGTCATCCGCTACGAAGGCGGCGACATCCTTTTAAATAAAGAAAAAAACATCGTCCTCTCCGACAAAGACTTCCCCGCTTTAAAAGACGTAGTGGGCCTGGATCTCATGGTCACCGACGGCACCACCCTTTTAGGTGCCGACGACAAGGCGGGCATCGCCATTATTATGGACAGCCTCCGAACCCTCATCGAAGAGGATTTGCCCCACGGCGATTTGGCCATCGCCTTCACTCCCGACGAAGAGGTGGGCCGCGGGGTGGATCACTTCGACGTGGAAGCCTTCGGTGCTGACGTGGCCTTTACCGTCGACGGTTCTCGCCTCGGCGAAGTGCAATACGAATGCTTTCACGCCGTCAGTGCCAAGGTCGAAATTCAGGGCGTGAGCGTCCATCCGGGCTCGGCGAAAAACCACATGATCAACGCCATCAGCCTCGGCATGGAGCTGGACCGCATGCTTCCCGAACAGATGCGCCCTGAGTACACGGAAGGCTACGAAGGCTTTTTCCATCTGGATCAATTCCGCGGCAATGTGGAGGCGGCGGAAATGGACTACATCCTCCGCGACTTCGACGCCGATAAAGTAGAGAACATGAGCGCAATCATACAGGCCGCCGTAGACTTCTTAAATAGAAAATACGGCGAGCGCATCACCTTGACTCTGGAAGAAAGCTACCGCAACATGCGGGAGAAAATCGAGCCCCATATGGATCTTATCGACCTCTGCGTCCGGGTCATGGAAGAAGAGGGCATCGAGCCGATTATCGAGCCCATTCGCGGCGGCACCGACGGCAGCCGACTCTCCTGGATGGGCCTGCCCACGCCGAATTTATTTACCGGCGGCATGAATTTCCACGGCCCCTACGAATACATTCCCATTCAGCACATGGAAAAGAGCCGAGACGTGGTCGTGGGACTCATTCAAAAAATGGCGACGAGGGCGTAAATGCAAGTCCTCTACGCTGCCGCCGGCGGCGCTCTGGGCGCGGCGAGTCGCTTCCTGATCTCCCGGCTGCCCCTTTCAGGTCACGGCCTGCCCCTTCCCACCTTTCTCGCCAATCTAATCGGATGCTTTCTCATGGGCCTCATCGCCGCCAAGGCCGAGGCCCGCGGCATGGATCCCAATGTGCAGATTTTTTTAAAGACCGGCTTTTGCGGCGGACTCACCACCTTCTCCGCCTTCAGCGCGGAAACCGTGGCCATGATGGAAAAAGGCCACATGACCACCGCTGTTCTCTATGTCGTCGCCACGGTGGCGGCGGGCTTTATCGCCCTCTACGCCGGCGGCCAACTGTTTAAATAAAAAAGAGCTTCCCGCTCGGATTCATTCCAAGCGCGGAAGCTTTTTTTATTAAGAAACGCGATCTGTCTCTAAGTGAATGATGCGATCCGCCACCGTTAAGGACGAGGGGCGATGGCTCACCATAAGCACCGTCTTTTCTCCTGCCGTCTCCTTCAGAGACCGCAAAATCATGGCTTCGTTTAGGCTGTCCAGATTCGATGTGGGCTCATCCAAGAGCAAAAAGGGCGCGTCGTGCAAGAAGGCGCGGGCAAGGCCCAGGCGTTGCCGCTCCCCCGATGACAGGCGGCTGCCCATTTCGCCGATTTTCGTGTCGTAACCTTCCGGGAGGGAAAGGACGAAATCGTGGACGGCCGCACGGCGACAGGCCGCTTCCATTTCCTCGTCGGTCGCGTCCAATCGGGCCAGACGCAGATTCGTGGCAATGGTCTCGTTAAACAAATAGGTTTCCTGGGTCATAAATCCTTCCGATGCTCTTAAAGACGCCGTGTCGATGCTTCGAATATCGTCGCTCCCGATCTTCACGGAGCCGCCGTCTACGTCCCAAAAACGCATAAGAAGGCGAAGAATCGTGGATTTTCCGGAACCCGACTTGCCCTGAAGGGCGAGGATTTCCCCTTTTTTTACTTCCAGATTCATGCCCTGTAAAATCGCCGTGTTTTCGTAGGAAAAATCCACCACTTCCAGTGCGGCCCCTGAAAAGTCCACGGCAATGCCTCTTTCCACTTCTTCCACTTTCGGCAACTCGTCTAAAATATCCAAGACGCGATTGCCGGCGGCGAAAGTGGGCTGCAGGGTGTTGCCCAAGGCGGCCAGAGCGAGCACGGGGCCGTAAGAGGACAGAATGTAGGCCACCGCCGTAAGAAGCATGACGGGATCTTCCGTGCCACGCAGATAAATCATGCCCGCCAAGACCACAAGCCCCAAGTGCAAGAGGCTTAACACCATGCCCGTTATGGCCATGCCGAAGGCCGTTTCGTCTTTTAAGCGGCCGCCTGCCTCGATGCTTTCTCGACTCATGGCTTTCAATTTCTTTAAATAAGCGTCTTCAAAGCGATACTGCAAAATTTCTCTCAATCCACGCAAACCATCGAAGACAAAGCCGCTCAAGCGGCCGCTTGCATTTCGCGCATCGAGACCGAGGTTTTTGTTTCGCTTGGACAGATACAAAGGCAGCCCCACGCCGACGACGGTGTAACCGAAGGCGGCATAGAGAGCCAAGAGCGGCTCCGCTTTCGCGAGAAGAGTCACGGATATGAGGGAGAAAATCAAGGCAATGGCCGCGGGGGAAATGGTGTGGGCGTAAAATACTTCCAACAATTCAATATCCGAGGTGATCAGGGTGATGAGATTGCCCTTATCTTTTCCTTCCAACTTCGCCGGGGCCAATTTCCGCAAAGATGCAAACACCTTGCTCCGCAAAATCGCGAGAATTTTAAAGGCGATGTGGTGATTGCATAGCTGCTCGCCGTAGCGCAAGGGGCCGCGCAAAAAGCCGGCGATAAGAATGGCCGCCACCAAAGACGGTCCAACCCACACGCCGAAATAGGCCGATGCCAGGCCGTAGGCCGTTAAGGCGGAAATGGCCGTTGCCGAGAAAAAGCCCAGCACGCCCAGGGCAATGGCCAGTGCCATCACAGGCGCCAGGGGCTTGACCAGCCCGATGAGCCGCCCCATCACTTCCATTGGTTTACGCATACACTTCACCTCCCCGGTAGCTCTCAAGTTCCGCCTGTGTCTTCCACAGGGCGCTGTACATGCCGCCTTTTTCCAGCAACTCCTCGTGTCGGCCTTCTTCCACCAACTGCCCCTGATTGAGAACCAGAATCCTGCCGGCGTCTTTCACATTGGCCAGGCGATGGCTGATAAATAACACCAAGCGGGTTTCGGCCAGGGCGCGAATTTCGCCGACGATTTTTTCTTCACTTTCCACATCGATATTCGACGTCACTTCATCGAAGATGTAAACGGGCGTATCGTGTAAAAGGGCCATGGCGAGGCTGAGTCGCTGCCGTTGACCGCCGGAGAGATTGCTGCCGCCGCTTTGAATCATTGTCTCAAGCCCCTCTTCCGCGGCGAAGTAATCTTTCAGGTTTACCCGATCCAAGCACGCCCACATGGCTTCTTCCGACGCACGGGGATTGGCCATGGCCAATAATTCCCGCACGCTTGCTCCCATTAAATAGCTTTCGGCGCCTAAGTAGGTCACGTGATCCAGGAGGCTTTTTTCTTTCGTTTGAAAAAGTTCCGCGCTGCAAAAGGCCAGAGATCCGGTGTAGCCCTTTAACTGCTTCGACAACACAGCGGCCAAGGTGGATTTCCCCGAGCCCGACGGCCCGACGATGCCCACAAGCTGCGGACCCTTGACGTCGAAGGACAATTGATCCAGAGCGTTTTTCTCGCCGTCGTAGGACAGGCTCAAGTTCTTCGCCGTCAATTCATCGGCAGCTGTCATGGACAATGTGCCGTCTACTTCCTCTTCCATGCCCAGAAGGTCAAACATTCTGTCCGCTGCCGCCATGCCGTTCATGGCGATGTGGAAAAAAGAGCCTAATTGCCGCATGGGCAAAAAGTAATCCGCCGATAAGAGCAAAATAAACAGAGCATCGAAAAAATCTAAGCGGCCGCTCACACAGGCCTTTAAACAAACCACCAAGGCGATGGCCGCACCGCCGTAGGCCACCAGGTCCATGACGATGATGGAATTAAGCTGCATGGTTAAGACGCGCATGGTTTGCACGCGGAAAGCTTCTGCGGATTTTTCCATTTGCCTGTGGCGATAAGGATCGGTGCCGTAGATCTTCAAGGTGGTGAGGCCCTGAAGGTTTTCTAAAAACTCGTCCCCGACATCGGTGTATTCCGTCCAATACTTGGCGAAGGTTCTTTTCGCAAAGGTCTGAATCAAGGCGATGGCCAAGGGAATCAGGGGCACACCGATTAGAAGAACGATGGCCACGGTCCAGGACATGGAGCCGATGAGAAAAAATAGAAAGATCGGCGCAATCATGCTGTAAAAAAACTGGGGCAGATAGGCGGAAAAATAGATTTCCAATTGATCGATCCCCTCGCCGATCATCTGCACCGCCTCCGCCGAGCGCAGACGCTCTTTGTAGCGGACGCCAAAGTTCATAAGCTTTCGAAAGAGTGCACTGCGCATTTTTTCTTTTACAGATGCCGATGCGGCGTAGGCCAGGCGCACTTCTTTTTTTGCCACGACAAAGCGCAAGAGATAAATTATAAAACTGCCGATTACGGCAAAGGATAAGGACCTTTGCCAAGCACTTTCCGTAAAAAACAGGCGCAAGGCATAGACCAAAAGCCCCGTTGCCAAACTATTCAAAACCAAGAGCAGGCACTTCAGCCCCACGACCTGAGCGATGGCTTTTTTGGATTCGCTGAAATAGCGGAGTAATCGCTTGTCGATCAATCCTTTCCCTCCTTTCTTTCAAAAAATAAAAGGGCCGGCGAAGGCGCCGGCTCCCTTCTATTTTTGAATGATGACTTCGCGATTGGCTGCGTTCCAGTCCACTTTGGCACCGGAAAGTTCGCCGATGGCGCGAATGGGCACCATGGTGCGGCCGCCCTTAATCATAGCGGGCACGTCGATGGCCGTTTCCTTGCCGTCGGCGCGAACAATTTTCTTCGAGCCGATGGTAAGTTTCATGGCCTTTGCGCCTTCGTCGACGGTGACCGTGCGGGTTTTTTGATCCCAACCCACTTTCAGCCCCAGGGCTTCAGAGATAAAGCGGACAGGCACCATGGTGCGACCGTCTTTGATAAATGCAGGGCTGTCTGTTTTGACTTCCTTCCCGTTGACCAAAATCGTAATGGCTTTTTTGTCGCCTTTGGCTTCGGGGGTTTTGTTCGATTCCGCCGCTTTGGTCATTTTTGCTTGAGACCAGTCGAAAACCAGGCGTGCCTTTTGTTCACCGGCACCGGGCGTGCCGCCTTGCATTTGGTCCATGACATCTACCCATACGGCGACGTCCACCATGTTTTCTTTTGCTCCGCTTTCAAAAGTGAAGCATTTTGTGTATTCGCCTTTGCCTGCGAGGCCGGTAGCTTCTCTACGGCCTCCCGTGAGGACAAAGAGATTGGTTAAATTTCCTTGTTGGTTCATGAAATTCAGGGGCTTTACATAGACTTTGTAGGTGAACTTGCCCCCTTCTTCCTTCACTTCTGCAACGGGAGAAAGAGCCTTGTTGGCCATGGATTCTTTTTCGGCTGTGGCATGTTTTAATGCCACGGGAACGTCGTAGGTTTTGCTCGATTCGGCGCGGGCCACATTGGGTGCCAGTAAGCATACAAGGGCCAGGGCCAGGGATAAGAATTTTTTCATTGTCGCTCTCCTTATTTCATATCTTTGGTATCAATGGTGTACAACACTTGTGCGGCTTGGGCGCGGGTAAAGCTGCCTTTAGGCACGAAATTTCCGTTTCCGACGCCGGACAAGAGGCCTTGATTGGTCATTTTTTCGACGGATTCCTTTGCCCAGGATGATACCTTGAGGCCGTCATTAAACTGACCTTTGTTTGTCGAAGGATAGGTTTTTTTCTGATCGGCGAGGAATTTGTCCAAAATCACGGCCATTTCTTCTCGCGTAATGGTGCGGTTCGGTTCAAATTTTCCGAAGCCTGTGCCCTTGACGATGCCTTTGGACTCGGCCCAAGCCACGTAGGGGGCGTAGTAGGCATCGGCTTTCACATCCCCGAAAGCGGTGGATGCGCCGGTTGGGGTGATGCCCGCTTTTCTTCCGAGAATCGTGACAAATTCTGCGCGGGTGATGGCGCGGTTCGGTGCGAAGCGGCCTTCCCCTTCCCCTTTAAAATAGCCGCGGGCCACGCTGTGTGCGATGGCATTAAGGGCCCAGTGGTCGGCGCCGACATCCTTAAATTGCGTCAAAACAGCCTTGCGTTCTCTTTCGCTTTTCTCTTTCAGTGCTTCTTTTTTCTTTTCTTCTGCTAACTTCTTATCTTCTTTCTTCTTGTCTTCCGTTTTCTTTTCTTCCGTTTGCTTTTCAGGCGTCTTCACTTCACCGTCGATGCGGCGCGTTTCTCTGGCGCTGTTCCAGTCAAATTGCAAGTAAGCATCCTGTTCTCCTTTGCCGGGGCCACCTTGCATTTCGTCCATGACATCCACCCAAATGGCGATTTTTTGCGATTGCACTTTGTCATTGAGCGTAAAGGACCAGAGGCCGTCGCCGTGGTAAGAGGCTCGGCGTTTCCCGCCGTCGTAGTAAAAGAGATTGGTCAGGCGGCCTTCCATACCCTTCATCTTCATGGGTTTAAATTGAACATAGTAGGTGTAGCGGCCGTTGTAGACATCCACCGTGGCAGAGGAGCTCAAGGCCGAAGATGCCATGGACTTGCCGCCGCCGACTTTGGTCAATGCCACAGGGAGTTCGTAGCGGAGGGTTTGACCCTTTTTCTTTTCGTCCTTTTTGTCGAAGGGATTTTCACCCTTGGGCTTGTCTTTATTTTCATCCTTGGGCTTGTCTTTGTTTTCATCCTTGGGGATTTCCTTTTGTTTTAATTCACCGTGCCAACCGTTGATAGCAGCTTCCAATTCCCGAACGCGCCCCTTCGTCAGCTTGCCGCCTTCAATTTCTCTCTCCGCCGTTTCCAAAAGGTCTTTTAATTTCTTTTGCGATTCTTCCGTATAAGAAGAGGGATCGACTTTTTTCTTTTGATCGATCAGTGCCTTCAAATTGGCTATATCCATCTTATCGGCAGGCTTGGAGTTTCCCATAAAGAGGGCAAAGGCTTCGCCTGCTTTTTTCAGATCTTCATTTTTTTTATCCGTAGCTTTTAATAGAGCGGCATTTTCATCGAGATTCTTTTTCAGTGCTCCTTTATCGGCAAGCTTTGTATCGTTTAACTCCGACGCAACGGTTAAAAATCCTTCGTAAACTTTTTTAGCCGTATCGTCCATGCCCTTTGTTTTTTCACCGAGGGCGAGGAGGAAGTTCAGTTCACTAACTTTTAAAGTGAGGTCTTCTTCCTTGGCGGATGCATCTTGTAAAAGGGCATCTGCCGCACTTGCGGTGGCGTTCAGCACCTTGGCCACGTCACCGTCCCAGCCGGCTTTTTCTTCGCCGAGGGCCTTTTGAACGGCTTCGTCCAAAGCTTTTTTCGCCTTTTCAAGGGGCGTTTCTTCCTTGGGTTTTTGTTCAGGTGTCGTTTCGCCCGGATTCGGTTTCGAAGGATCGGTTGTGCCCGGATCTTCGGGCGTGACAGGCACATCCACTGTTTTTGTCACCTTGTATTCTGAAATATTTAATATGGCATCATTGACTTGGCCTGCCATGAGCGGCACTCCGTCAATGACGAAGGCAAGTATCATGGTGTTGGGCTTCTCGGTGTTGGGCTTCTCATCCAAAGTAAAAGACCAGACATCGCCATTCTTATCGGCTAAGGTTTGTTTACCGTTTTCGTAGTAGTACAGTTTGCCGATGGTAGCTGTTATGCCCATCATTTCCACTGGCTCCGTGGTTAAAGTAAAGGTACATTTTCCGTTCTTTTCCACCGCTGTAACTTTCGTGATCGCCTTTGCTGCCATGGAAGGCTGATCAGGCTTTGATTTTTTCTTTAATTCGTATTTCAGTTCATAATGTATCTCTTTTTCCGTCTTTTGTTCGCCTTCAGCAAAAGGCTGTGCGTAAACACCTTGCGGCATTTCCGGTGCCTTGGCCAGCACATTGATCGGCGCCGCTAAAAAGCCGGCACTCATCATAGCCGCCATGGCTAAACTTGTCGAGCGAATTTTCATAAATTACCTCCTTTTTCCAATTGTTCTGTGAAATAAATCGCCGCTTCCTTCAGTTCTTCTTCCGTCGCCTCTCTGGATTTTTCGGAAGCCTCTTTCATCTGCTCCCTGGCATCCTTCGGCACGAAGACCAGCAGATCGATGCGAGCAGCCAGTTTTTCGTCGACCTTCCCGGGACATAAGTAGGTGCCTAAGCTTTCTTTCTTGTGATCGGCAAGGCATTTCTCGAGTCCTTCCATGGCCCGCGCCCCGTGTTCGGAATCGGGCATGGCGCCCATGGTTAAAAAGAGTCCGAGTTTTTTCGGCGCGTGGTCCAAGGCCTTCATCACCGCCTTGTCGGGCAAGGCCCGATCGCACCAGCCGCCGAGAAGACCGTAGTCGTAACCCGACAGATCCGGTTTGTCCTTCAGATCCAACAGGGTCATGTCCCGATTTTCCTTCAGCACGTCGTACAAGTACTGTGCCATGCGCTTCGTGTTTCCCGTCTTCGACGAGTAGGCTATAAATCCTTTCATCTAATCCTCCTTGGGTTTTACAATGGACGCGTCGCCGACCTCGATCAGCTCCAGATCCGTGCCGTATAATTTACTAATGACGCGGCTGTTGAGCACTTCCTTGGGATCGCCTTGGTAGACGATTTTGCCGTGGTACATTCCAATCACTTCATCGGAATAATTAATGGCCTGCATAATATCGTGAAGCACCATGACGATGGTGGTGTTGCGCTCTTTGTTGATCTTTTTTACCAGGCGCAATATTTCCAGCTGATACTTAATGTCCAAATAGGTGGTGGGCTCGTCCAGCAAGAGAATATCGGAACATTGAGCCAAAGCCATGGCGATAAACACCCGCTGCTTTTGCCCACCGGACAGGGTTCTGATTTCTCTCTGCCCCAATTCCGTGATGCCAGTCATTTCCATGGCCCGCTCGATTTCTTCCATATCCTCCGCGGAATACTTCTGCAGGGGCTTTAAGTAGGGGTTTCTGCCGTAGGAGACGTAGTCTTTCACCTTTAAATCGCCGATGATGCGATTTTGTTGATGCACAATGCCCAGTTCACGGGCGTAGTCTTTCGGCGGATAGGAAAAAATATCTTTTCCGTGCAAAAGCACCCGACCGCGGCTCGGCTTCATTTGCCGGCTCATTATTTTTAAAAGGGTGGATTTTCCCGAGCCGTTGGCGCCCATAAGGGTGGTAATGGCGCCGGGCGTCACCTTTAAATTGAGCTTGTTTAAAATCAAGTGGCCCTTGGTATAGGCGTAGCTTAGGTTTTTAATCTCCATAGTTTTCGCCTCCCAGCTTCAACAATGCGATAAAGAAGGGACCGCCGAAGACGGCCATAATCACTGCCGCCGGTATTTCATAGGGATAGGCCGCGATGCGCCCCACCGTGTCCGACAGAAGCAAGATTAAACTGCCGAGAAGCATATTAAAGGGCAAGAGGTATTTGTGATCGCCCCCGACGAGAACTCGCCCGATGTGGGGCACGATGAGGCCCAAGAAGCCGATGACCCCCGCCACCGCCGTGGTGACCGATGCCAAGATTATGGCGATGAGGGCCACGATAAAGCGGTCGCGATCCACGCGCACGCCCAGGGCCCGCGCGGTTTTATCTTCCAGGCTCAATAGATTCAGGGAGCGGATGGTAAACAGGGACGCGATCAAAAAGACAATTACGTATAGGCACAGAATATGCACATCGCTCCAGGTTTTTTGCGCCACATTACCTTCTATAATGGCCTGGGTGGCGCTTAAATTTCGACCCATGACGGATTTTATGCCTTCGCCGATGCCGATGAAGGTCATGTTCAGGGCCACGCCCACGAGAATTAATCGCGTGGGCCGCACGCCGCCGTCCCATGCCAGGGTGTAGATCAAAAAGTAGGCGAAAAGACCG
>QWCE01001454.1_pt1 | contig 35773 bp, 16 predicted proteins | sample 1972531 | NCBI WGS metagenome assembly QWCE01 (sample SAMN09866716, study PRJNA288562) | Human gut metagenome isolate term4_stool, whole genome shotgun sequencing... | reverse complement strand
CCTTTGACGATTTTTTGCAAAAGGCACGGTCGGCCGCGCCATCTACTCCGCGATTTCGACCGTGCCTTTGGCGATTTTTTGCGAAAGGCACGGTCGGTTACGCCCGCTGCCCCGCGGTTTCGACCGTGCCTTTGACGATTTTTTGCAAAAGGCACGGTCGGTTACGCCGTCTACTCCGCGATTTCGACCGTGCCTTTGACGATTTTTTGCAAAAGGCACGGTCGATTACGCCGTCTTTGCCTCGGTTTCGACCGTGCCTTTGTCGTTTTTTTGCAAAAGGCACGGTCGGTTGCACCGTCTGTGCCGCGATTTCGACCGTGCCTTTCCCGATTTTTTGCAAAAGGCACGGTCGATTGCGCCCGCTACTCCGCGATTTCAACCGTGCCTTTGACGTTTTTTTACAAAAGGCACGGTCGGTTGCGCCCTCCGCCCCGCCATTTCGACCGTGCCTTTGACGTTTTTTTGCAAAAGGCACGGTCGATTGCGCCCGCTACTCCGCGATTTCGACCGTGCCTTTGACGATTTTTCGAAAAAGGCACGGTCGGTTACGCCCCCTGCCCCACGATTTCGACCGTGCCTTTCCCGATTTTTTGCAAAAGGCACGGTCCGTTGCACCGTCTGTGCCGCGATTTCGACCGTGCCTTTGACGATTTTTTGCAAAAGGCACGGTCGGCTACGCCCGCTACTCCGCGGTTTCGACCGTGCCTTTGGCGTTTTTTTGCAAAAGGCACGGTCGTGCATACCGGCTGAGCACGCGGCCGTTCCCTCTATCCCTACTCCAATATCGCTTTCCACGCCTCCGCCAAATCGTCCAACCGATAGCGCGCATTGGCAGGACTGGTGGATGGCAGTTTTACGCCGGGAATGCCGGCCTTTTGGGCATGATAGCATTGATAGTAGCGATACGCGGTGGCGCCATTGCAATACACGCGACGAATGGTGGCAGCGGCAAAAAGCGGCTGCAAATCACTGGGAATCGCATGACGAATGGTGGCATCGCTGGAGCCGGCAATATCACATTGATAGATGCTGTCGTACATGGCTATGTGATGGCGAAGCAGAAATGTGCACCGCTCGGTGATGGTCTTCGGGGTAGACTCGTGAAAGAGGGCCGCCAGCAAGGGCCAGAAGCGATTCAAGGGGTTGCCGTAGTAGAAGCCGTATTGGCGGGTTTTGACTGAGGGGAAGGAGCCCAGAATCAGGAGGCGCGAATCGGCGTTGTAGACAGGTTCTAGGGGGTTAATGATGGTTTGCGTTGATTTTGTTTCGATTTGAGACATGGTTGTTCCGATCCATTTCCTACTTAATGAAACGTTGCGCCGCTAATGACACAGCGCGTCGTAGATTTTATTTTTTAATGTCCATATCCCTGTGTAGGGTTCCTCAATATAGCAATTGTCCTTGTCTTTATATAGGTGGAATTTTTTCGTACTGTCAGCTCCCTTGCTCAGGTGAAATTCAAGAATGTAATACGTTTCGATATTCGTGGGCTGATCGTTGACACTTTCCCTTCCTGAATCTTTTGTATTCTCTTTCATGTCCTCCACCAGAGCGGAGATTTTGTCCGCTTGCGTAATGCGTTTCAAACTTTTTCCATGGCTTTCGGTGATTTCGATTTGCGAAATATTCTCTGCTGGAGGAAAAGAAATTTTCTTATCCTCTGCGCAAGCACTTAGCAATAAAAAGCACAGCAGACTGAGTAATAGAGCAATCGTCTTTTTCATCTTACCCTCCTTGGCTTTCTTAGCGATGCCTTTGTACTTCCATTTCTTCAATTTTAGAGCATTTGCTGAATGCCGCGCAACAGCAGCATTTCTACTCGTAGCGTCTCCTGACACCAAAAAGAAGCCCGCAACGGAACTCCGTTGCGGGCTTCTTTTTTTACTGTTTGCGCTCTCGTGCTATTCTTCTACTTTTGCACCAAATAGCGCTTGTAGCTTCAAGAGTTCCGCGGTTGGCCGTGAATGCGGCCTTTGCATAGTTCTTACTATCTTGCGGATCCTCGGTAAGAACCTTGGCCTTATACGTGGCGGTAATCTTCGTTTCTGTGTCAAAGACATCCGTCAGCGCCTTATCCCAGCCGGGATGCGTCGGGTCTTCCTTCATCAGTGTGAAGACGGCCCCTCGGAAACCACTTCAATTTTAGAGCCTTTTAGCAGTCTCGGCGTCTGCGCCTTCAACCGCGCCGCCAACGCTATTCCCAGCGGCGCTTCTTCTTCAACCGCGCCCTCAGCCTCGCCGCCGCGGCCGCGGTTTCGAGCTGACGCCTCTCAGGCTCATCGCAAGTCCCAGGAGGAAGGCGCCTGCCAAGGTAAAGAAGAAGGTGCCGGGGCCAGCCGTGGTGGGTAGGACAAAGACATAATTCTCAATGGCTAGAGGCGCATAGCCCGCAGCATACGTCGGTGTCCAGACACCGTCAATCTGCTTCTCTTCAAAGAGATATGGACTTTGGACGTTGCCCTGGGCATCCACCACGCCCAGTGTCCGCCCCGTCGTCGAAGACAGATCTTCCGGCACAGTGTAGCGAAGCCTAATCGTACCGGCCATCTTCTGATAACCTGCCGGAGCCGTCACTTCCGTCAAAGCATAGTCGCCGGCCGGCCAATCGGCCGGAATGGTGATTTTGAGGCCTCTTTTTCCTGTGTTGGAAATATCCCCATAGTCCTTGGAAAGATCAAACGTCACCGTCCTGCTTTTACTCGCGTCGCCCGTCTTTTCCAGCTTCATGACCAACGTACCCGAGGTCAGCCGATGCAGCTTTTCTCCCTGCACCCCGCCAAGTTTATCAAGATAGAAATCAACCGGCGGACGGTCTTTTGACACGTTGTAAATATCGACGCCCGAGGTGCCATCGGCAAGAACACCGCTCGCGTTTAACGCCTTGACCTTTTCTACCTTGCCCGTCGTTTCGGAAACCGTAAAGGTGGCGACGGGATTCGTCGGCTCCTTGTAGCCGGTCGGAACAGTTGTCTCATTAAGACGGTAATTGCCCGGATCCAGCTTCTCAAAATGGAGCTTCGCGCGTTCTACACCGTTCGCCGTGACCTTTACCGTCGTTATATCCACGTAACCTGCGACATCCGCCCATTTACCCGGCGTTTCGGTCTCCTTCTGGAGCGTGAACCTGGCACCAGCCAACGCCTTGCCGCTTCCGTCCACCTTGTAAAAATCTACTTCGTTTGGTGCATTGGTGACCGAAACCAGGGGATGTTTCTGGTTCACAATCGTCACGTAGTGTGTGGGTTTGGTGGTACCGTCCGACTTCACCTCTTGAAAATCATATAGATATGACACATCAAATCCCGGAAGGGGCACTTCCTTCACGCGATAGACAATTTCCGTCGCCTCGCCTTTCACCACCTGACTGGTGGGCAAGTCCGTAAAAGCCCCTGTCCATTTTCCATTCGCATCTAACGTGATAGACGTCGGATTTTCGGCTCCGAGCAGGTCCTTCAGCTCCGCATCCGTCAGCGGCGTCTCGCTCCCTTCCGCATTTTTCCGGAAGGCTAGGAGTTTAGCGGTTACCGGAACCTGATCTTCCGGCTTCGTCCCGCTTCCCCACTGCTTGGTCACCTGAATATCCGTTTTCACCACGACCGGATCCATCTGCGCGCCAATATAGAAGGTCTGTTTCAGCGTGGCATCATTCTTGACCAGGTTCATTTTCGTGTGGAAAATCGGATCATGGTACTCCGTTGCCTGATAATGAATGGGCATTCCATTATTGTCGTAATAAGGCAGAGCCCGGGCAAAACGCAACGACGCATAGGGACTCTTCAGCTTTTGTCCCAGACCAATCTTGGTCTCCGGATCATCCGAATAGACCGTATTGGAATAGATGAGAACCTGAGACGCCTTCCTCTTCGCTGTATCCAAGGGCGAAGTCGGCGCCGTCGGCGGCGTTGCTCCCGTCTCCGGGAAAGTCTGAAAGCTCGCGTTATCGGCATCGGAATTACCGTACCAATACTTCGTCACCGTCGTTTCCCAGCCCGGAATCCGAAGCTGAGGAATAGGAATGGCGGACGTTGTGCTTTCCACCGTGCCATCCGGCTTCGTCGTGTTCACTTGAAGGCCGCTGGTCTTGGCCTGATTGATGTTCTCAAAAACATTGAGCTTAGCGACGGATGCCTGGGAATTCGCCTTGATATAGTAGTTGAAGGTCAACGGCTCGTTAGAGGTCATCGTAAAATCCGACTTCGTTAATGACCCCGTCGCCGCATCGTAGCTCACCCCGGCCGTCATCATCGAGGCGTCGCCGGATGGCGCCGTACGCCAAAGGACGTTATCCGCTAACTGAATTTGCAGATTGAGTTTTGTGTCACTCGACACGTCGTTGGTAATCTCTTGCGCAATAGCGGATATGGCCTGATCATAAGCGCTTTCCATCGCCGCTTTGTCAACTTGATTCCAGTACTGATCCTTATCTGGCCACTTTCTCAATGTATTCTGTAAAATATGAACCTGACTCGGATCCGGAAGACCGTTTGCACGATATTCACCCGGCGTTAAAAAGACGTTATCGTAAGCAGACGGATCTAATTCAACCAGCCAACTCACCTTCGCAACATTTTTGATATTGGCAAAATCCTGTTTTGCATCATCCCACCACCAGGTATAGGTCATAATGTTTGGAAAGCCCTGTAAGTAAAAGAAGGACTTCTTTTTCGCACCGGATTGGCTCAAAGTTTTATAGGCCTGATTCATTGCTTCCTGTAAGCCGGCTCGTCCATAAAAACCGGTAAAATCCCAAGTCGGTTGCGGATCATTTCTATTATTTTCAACCGTCGGATTAATTCCTTTATTGAATTGGATCGCTTTCCCGATCGGTTGGCTGATATAGGGTTTGTTAAAGCGATACTTCTCATTTAAGTTACGTCCCCCTGCGCCCAGCAACGTGACTTTTGCATTGGGATATTTCTGTTCAATCAACTGAAGCAGTTGGGTCACACGGCCTTCTTGTGTCACGTTATTGTAGTTGTCTTTCACGCCACGGAAATAATAATCCACCCATTCATACATGGTCGGATTTGGTTGAAGCGTTCCGCCTACTATGCCGCCCCACTGTGCACGGTCAATTTTATCCCCGGCTTTGTACCCCAGTCCACTCTTCTGAGCAAAGGCCGAGCAGTTATCCATCAATACCACCAACTCCAACGTCTCCGGCATCTTCTCCACTTTTACATTTACCTTGTACTGCCCCGGCGTCGTACCATCTTGTTCCATGGTCTGAGTGATCTTGTAGTCGGCCTGTTTGTCTCCGTCGACGTCCATTTCCTGCACGTTGGCGGGCCATTTCGTCCTGTCAACCTCTTCCGGATTGTAGTACTGGTATTTCCCCGCACCGGCAGAGCGCAAAGGAGCACCGACAGAACGCAAAGGAGCGTCGGCAGAATACAGCATACCGTCGGCAAAAGACGATGCCTCTTCCTGCATATCGGACGAGAGAAGCGCCTGCGCCTTTTGCAGGCGCTGCATGGTATGATCCAGTAGCGGCGCGAGGTAGGTGTCTTTTGTGGAGGTGGGTACGAGGCTTCGTCCAAAGGAGACGGAAGCGGTGGATTGGGCAAGCGACGGCGAAGCGTCCTCGGTGACCGTAGTCACCACCCGTTCGATGCCCGGTTTGGTCGCCACCACCGGTTCTTTCTTCACTTCCACCGTCCAAGTGGTATCGCGCAACACATAACCCGGTGACGGCTTGGTTTCCTTCAGTTGATATTTTCCTATGGCAAGACCGGAGAAGGTCAGATTCCCCTCCGCATCGGTCGTCTTGGTGATCGGACTCTTAGTATCATCGACAATCCATGAACCGGGATGCTCAGGATCTTCTTTCAACGGCGTCAGGGTAAATTCGGTGTCCTTCAACGGCTTGCGATCCGCTTCGTTCACCGCGTTGTCCGTCTTGTGGACGGAGAAGCGACCTTCCAGACGGCCATTGACGATTTTGCCATCTTCAGGATCCGGTTTTTGAATTTCGCCTTTCTCGTTCACGGTAAAGATAGCCAAAGGCTTGTCCTTTCCCGTGTCATCCTTGGGAATCTCATAGCCTTCCGGCGCTTTAGTTTCATAGAGCTTATAAGAACCCGGTGCCAGGCCTGAAGCGGACAAACGCCCATCCCGATTGGAGACCAGCTTGTTGATCACCGTCTTCTCGGACCCATTCTGAAGGCGTACCAAACGGAATTCCGCCCCCTCCAGAGGAAGGCCCGATTCATTCACCTTGGTCCACTCGATGTGGTTTTTCAGGTTGGAAACCGTTACCTCGGCGTTGAAACCTACGCCGGTCGCCGTGCCTTCATGCTCATAAAATTTCATGTACGTCTGTGCGGCAGCCCAGTCATAGTCATAGTAGGAATAATTGTAGTACCGGCTCCAATAGCCATTGAAATAGCCGTAGAGTTTTGCCACCATGCCCAAATCCTCCGTCGAGGAAGGATCATAACCGGTAGTCACCTTGACGATGTACGCCTGACTTCCACTCTCCAGTTTATCGCCCAAATCAATAGTGATCTTGTTGGCATTGCCGTCAATTACCGGCGAAAGATCTGGATCTGTCACTTCCGTCAATTTGTCCGGAACGATACCCCAGGACGGCACCATAGTATTCTTGCTGCCGCTTCCGCCGTCGTAAACCTTCACATCGGTCAGAGCATTAATCAACACAGATCCCTTGCCGGAAATCTCCAATTTTCCCTTTTTTAGTTGATTGGTTAACGGGTTGACGTAAATATAAGTGGTCGCCGTCTTTTTATCCGGGTTGTAGATGGAATACATGGTTCCAATATTGGATCCACCCGTCTGTTGGGGATAGTAATAGGGACGGTAAAACACTTGAAAAGACGACGTCGACGGCGTCTTTTGACGAAGGCCATACGAAAGTGTGACCGTGGAAGGCGATTTCATTTCTTGCGGCACCTTCACCTTGTCAATGAAAAGCACCGTATGGAGCTTGATCTGATTGGCTGTAAAGGTCTTGACCAGATTCGTAAACGTATAGGTGATCGTTCTCGTGGTCGGATCAAATTTGCCTTCGGCGAGCTTTCCTCCATTGGCAAAAATGTCCAGTCCCTGCTCTTTGGACTGCACCAGACCATAGGTATCTACGTTATCGGAAAGCTGGATGGTAAAGAAATCACCGGGCGCAAGGCGCGCCGTTTCGAGCCCCTGAATCACCGCATCCACGGACAAGGACTCCGCCTGGTTGGGATAGATGGTGTTGACGCCACCTTCTACGTGAGGCGGATTCCAGGTAACCGAATCGAGATTGAGACGGCTAGTCACATCCGTTCCGCCCACGATGGGTGTATCCGCATCCTTTCCCAGCATGACATGGATGACCTGTTTGCTGACGACATACCCGTCCGGAGCAGATAGTTCCGTCAACAGGTATTCGCCATAGGCTAAATTTTTGAACGTAGTTTTTCCATCGGCTCCCGTCGGACCGGACGTCCTCATGCCAGCGGCAGCGCTATCCACAGGGCCTTGTAGCTGAAAGGTGACGCCGGAAAGGGGATCGCCTTTCTCATCTTTCTTGTTGACCGTTAATTTCGCCTCTCCCTTGGGAAGATCCGCAATCAGCGGAAAAATAAGATTTTGGCTGCTTGCCGGGGAAAACGCCACCGTTTTATTGCCCGCACCGTCATCCGTCACGGTAAACGTGGCATAGATTTTCGTGGCATCCATGACATAGGTCGTTTTAGCGGTGGCACTGGAAGACTGAGGCGTGACTTTTACGGTATATGTGCCGGCGGCCAAGGTGGTCTTTGGATCAAAAACCTGCGAATTGGCTGTGTAGGCCAGGGCACCGTTACTATCGGAAAGCAGGTTCGCCTGAATATTGGGCTCCCCATCTTTATACAGCAGAAAGGCGATGCCCGGCGCCGGTTTTCCTTTTGTGTCCTTGGCGGTCATCGTGTCGCCAACCGGGGCGGGCGGCTGAGTCTTGCTCTGGAGAATAAGGTTGGCGCCGCCCTGGCTAAACGTAACCACCCCCCCTTGAATATAAAATTGGGCGAGAATCGCATTGGGGTCTACATTATAGTTCGTCGTATCGCCAACCGTCGTATTAACGGTGATTTGGTGATACCGGCTCTCCATAAAGCCAGCCGATTCAAGAGAGCGTTGCTCATATTTTTTTGTGGAAAAATTGTAAATATACAGCGAACCGTTCACCGCTTTGCCGAAATAATGAACCCCGTCATTGGTATTATCAATATTAAAGTAAACATTATCCACCGGATTCCCGGACTGATCCTTTACCGTAATGTACGTTCCTGCGGCCCGTTGTGCGGCCACCGGCGCGCCTGGTGCGCCCGGTACGTCGCTTGGTTCACCGTCGTTCATTTTTCCGTTATTCAATAACGAAAACAACGATGCCTGATCGGCAACGTTTGAATCGGCAAAGGACGTTCCCGATTGATTCGGCAACGCAAAAGTAAGAACCATGAAAAAAGCGAGCAGCATGGCCAAAAGTTTCGTCATTCGTTTCTTTGATCGTTGTTCGTTCATCTTGCCTCCTGTGGAGCACGGGTGAAGACGGCCTTGATCACCGGTGAACAGCCTTGCTCACATGTGAAAACGGTCCCATCATGGTTGACGACGGCCCTTTCCGGTCGAAACCGACAACGGAGCAGGGGCCGCGAGGGCGATATTATTCGTCGTTATCCTTACGCTTCTTACGAAGCATCAAAAGCAGAGCAATAAACGCGAGCAAGCCGGTACCAATCCAGAGACCTAAACGAATCTTATCGCCGGTGCCCGGTGTGGGCGGTTGCGGCGGGGTAGGTGGTGTCGGGGGCGTCGGTGTCGACGATGTTGGCGGGTTTTCCGGTGGCGTCGAAGAGGATTCCGGCGGCGTTGTGGAAGAACCTGTCGGTGTCGAAGAGGATTCCTTCGGGGTGGAAGAGGATTCCGGCGGTGTCGGAGGCTGGTTGGGCGAATACTTTGGGTTTGCTACCACATCATAGACCCAGGCGGCGTTGCTACCCGTCTTCAGATACTCGGGGACAAAATACAGAACCGGAGACATGGGCGCAAACTGCGAAGCCGTGCCCGCCTTTCCCTCTTGCGTCACAAGGTATACGCCGTGAACCAGATGATCAAAGGAAACCTTCCCTTGTGCATTTGTCGTGGCCGTGCGAACCGCCTTATAGGCCGATTCGAGTTTTGGCTTGACGTTTGGGTTTGACTCGTGTCCGAGCGCCGTCAAAGCCTTGGGATGCGACTGGATATAGGTCGCGATGTCTTGGCCGGCCCGACGCAGATCGCTTGACGTCATCTTGGTAAAATCGTAATGCAGGCTCGTCAGCCCCGAGCGAAGGGTATAGTGAGGGCCATCGGCGCCCATCGAAAGATCCGCGATGCGAACGAGTCGAAGGGTTGCCCCGTCGAGAGGAGTCGCCGTTTGGCTTTCGTCCTTCGTATAGGTCAAATGCAAGGTAAGGGAACCCCATTTCGTTGCGTCGTAGGAGCGTACCATGGGATTGTCGCGCCGCGCCAGGGCGTCCATGGGAAAGAGGGTCGCCAGACAGATGACGAAGGCGCCTACAAAAGCGAGGAGCCGCGCCCACACATTGGGCCGATGTCTTTTTTGAAGATGTTTATTCATGGTTTACTCCTTTATTCCTTGTTGCGTTCCGCGACTTCTCGCTCCTGCCCGTTCTTTCGTCGACTCCGTAGGAGAAGCCCAAAGAGAAAGAAGAGAAGGACGATAACGCCTGCTAAGGTGATCTTCCAGTTGGCAATGACCGTGTCCAAAACGGCCACATCTTTTTCCTCGACCGGTGTAGCCTCGTCGGGGATGTAGGCGGTTCGCTCGCCGATCACGAGCAACCGATGACTGTTCACGCCATAGGGCGTGCAGGTGAGCAGCGTACAAAGGTCGCGATTCGGTTGAATCGCCAAGAGTTCCGACTGATGGGGCAACACCGTTTGTATATCCGCCACCCGGTAGGCGAAGACCTCATCCATAATGTGCAGATAGAAGAGATCGCCCTTCGCCATCTGGTCGAGATCTGTGAAGAGAATCGCCGAAGGCAATCCGCGATGCGCCGAGATGACCGAATGGGTGGATTTTCCGCCAATCGGAAGGGACGTTCCTTCCAGGTGTCCCGCCCCACGCTGTAGCGATTCCTCGCCCACCCCGTGAAAGATGGGCAACTTCACATGGATTTTCGGTATTTCGATCGTCCCCATGATATTATCCCCGGAAGGATTGAGCAACTGATCATAGGGTGCGGTCAGTACATATTCTTCTTCCTCCTTGAAGGCGTCTACGATGGTGTTCGTCGTATGCTTTTCATTATACTCGCGCGCCTTCTCCCAAATCGCTTTCGACTGATCTTGTGGAAGATTCTTTACCACCTGCGTATACGTACCGACCAGCTTGCTGTTTCGGTAACGGTTCCAAAGATCCGAGGCCGGGGGATACAGGAGAAACCCCAGTCCTCCCAGAATCATGAGGATACACACGAGAATCCAAAAGCGTCGGTGCGATGCTTTTCTCATGAACGCCCGGCCTCCTGTTTCTTTTTCTTCTTTCGCCAGATGAGGTAGGGTGTAAGCCCAACCGTAATTCCGATGGCGGCCGCCAACAAATGAATGCTCAGGCGCGTGGTATCCACGCGAACATCTTTCGCATCTTCAAAAGCCTTCTTGGCCTCCTCCGGCGTATAGTCCACGCGATGTCCCCGCACCAGAAGGCGCTGGGTATTGACGCCGTACGGCGTACAGGTGAAGAGCGTGCACAGATCCTTGTCCCGGTCGATAGCTAACGACGCGGTTTCCGTCGGCTCCACCTCGATCATCTGATCCACCTTATACGCTAAAAACTCGTTCAGCACCCGAATAAAGAACAGATCACCCTTTTTTAGCAGGTTGAGGTCGGTGAACAGCTTTGCCGAGGGCAACCCGCGGTGCGCCGAGAGAACGGCGTGCGTTCCCTTTCCTCCGACGGGCAGCGAAGAGCCCGCCAGATGCCCCACGTTTTGTTGCAGCACCTTGTCGGTGGTGTAGTGGAAAATGGGGATTTTGACGTTAATGGCCGGAATCTCCACTTCCCCCATCATCCCATCGCCGGTCACGTTGAGCAGCGAATCATAGACGGGGTCGTCATGCTTTTCGCGAAGCGCAAACACATCCGGCACGCTTTCTCCCGTCAGCTTTTCATTGTACTTTCGCGCTTTTTCCAACTCTTTAGCAAAATGATCATCGGGAATGGCTTTAACCACTTCCTGGTACGTCGTGGACAATTTCTCCGCGCGCCACTGGTTAAAGCGATTACTGATGGTCGGATACAGCAGAACCAAAATTCCGGCAAGCAAAAGAAAGACCGCGAGGAGCCTGAGTTTTCGATCCTTTTTCCCGGTTGCCCCTTTGTCGGGTTCTTCATTCATTTTGGTCATATCTTCCCCAGATTCCGGGTTCTTTTTCTGTTCCATATCCGCTCTTTCTGCCGATGGATCCGAAGATCCCACAAGAAATAAGAGGGGCCGCCCCGGAGCCTTCCGGGGCGACGCTCTTACTATTCAACCATGAATCGATTGATCCTTATTCCGTTTATCGCGTGGTTTGCCCGTTCTTCTTGCGAAGGACCGTAACCATCACCGCCGCGCCGGCCAAGAGAGCCACGCCGATGCCGGTGAAGAGGTAGGTACCCATACCACCGGTTGTCGGCAGTCCGGGGATCTTAGTGTTCTCGATCAGGGTATTATGTTCTTCCGTTTGGGTAACAGTAACTTCCTCTTTCGTATGATCGAGGGTAAAGGTTGAAGACTGTCCATCAATCACGACAGACCAGGATTTCAGCACGTGTTTTGCCGTATCATACTCAGCTTTGATCTCTGCCTTGTATACCTTGTCGCTGAGCTGGTATCCATTAGGAGCTTTGGTTTCTTTGATGTAATAGGTGCCTTCATCCAACCGGCTAAAGGTCATGCGACCGGTATCATCGGTCTTAGTTGTCCGAAGCGCTTTTGCCGTTTGATCTTTTGACGGATCTTTATCATAGAGGGTAAATTCAGCTCCAGCCAGCGGATTGTCTTTCCATGTGCTTTCCTTAGTGATCTCTCCATGCTTGGTAATTTCATGGGTCTTGTCAGAACCTGATCCCTTGGTAAAGCCGTCGATTTCGAAGGTGTACTGTCTGGTAATATCTTCATGTTCAGACGTTTTTCCGGTCTTCGGATCGTTGGTATATTCAACCTTAACCGTGTTCTTGTTGGGAATGGCGTTGGTGGTTGCCTGATCATTCAGTTCAGCCTTATAAACCACCTTAACTTCCGTAGCTTTTCCATTCAACCCTTTCAGATAAACATCCGTGAAAGTGATGGTGATGACATTTTTAGCTTTATCAACTGCGACAGTTGCCGCATCCTGAGGAAGGGGTTGGCCAGCGACAGTAACGGTGATATCTTTCGCTTCTGGTGCAGTTAAGCCCTTATCCAAAGTATCGGTGATGGTGAAAACAAGATTCTTGTCCGTTTTCGGATAGGAAGGAATTGTGGTTTCAATGGTAAATTCCGGTTTTTCACCTTCGCCTAAACCAATAGCATGATCCGTTGGATTTGTTGCTTCAGACTCATTTCCTGTTGGATCTTTTACGGTCTTCTTCAGAGGGACTTCACTCTTCTTTGCATAAAGAACCGCATCTTCTCCCAGCTTAAATTTAGCTGGTACATTAATTGTACCACCCTTTACCTGTTCGCCACCTTCTGTCGTGTAGGTAATACCTACCAGCATGGGGTTATAGACCACACCTTTAGTGGAGGTGACCAGAATCATGTAAAGACCGGCCTCTTGGGGGGCAGACTCATAAGCTCCGCCTGCTGCAGCCTGGGTAAGGGGGATTGCCTTTCCCAAATCACCGACCGGCTTATTCAGTAATGCAGACCACTCGCTTGTTTGCGGTTCGGCGGGTTTCTCAAAGGCTTTTTCTACAACATTTTTATAACCTTTGAATTCACCGTTAGCATCAAAGTCCGCTTCGGTGAGCTTGTAGGCGTTTACCGTTGCACCATCTTCAACGCCAGTTAAGATGAGCTTTGTGGTCGGTTTCGCGGCAATGGAATTTGCCGGCATTAGCGTCAGAACCAGCATGAACGCCAGTAAGACAGCTGCCCATTTTTTCAACTGTTTCATCATAATTCCTCTTTTCTTTTCAGGTTCTTGGCCGTTTCCGGCCGGCTTCGGGTGGACGGGCGGGGCGTTTGCCCCAAGGATCTATCGACAAGGAGATCATTCCAACTGTCTCCGCAAAAACGGGAGACGCTTTCGGGGCCGACCGGATGGGCCTTTGGTCTGTCGGAACAGGCTGAAGGCCAGACCCAGGAGGAAGGCGCCTGCCAGGGTGAAGAGGAAGGTGCCCGGACCTGCAGTGGTCGGCAGGGTGTAGAGCAGGTGGTTCACAATGTCTAAGCTAATCTGGTCGCTTACACCCTCTTGGTAAAGAATGACCGGACCGGCTTCGCTGAGCAGACCTTTGTCGAGGTAGGGCACCTCATTATCACCATCCATGACACGCATGAGGCGAATGGTCCGCTCTTCTTGATTAATTTCGATCTCGTACTGATGCGTCGTTTTCACGTAACCCGACGGTGGCGTCATTTCGCTCAGGATGTATTTTCCGTTCATGGAGCCCGGAATCTCTCGGACATAGGGGCCGGCCTTCGTCAGATCGACCGTAATGGTTTGGAGATCGTCCGAAACCGAATTTTCGTTTCCGGGAGCCGCACTGACCGCAAAGGTTACGGAGCTCTCGGTAATATCCAGTTTCTTGTCGTCTACCTTTCGAAGCGCCATCTTCATCGGACGGAGATTTCGAATCATGTTCTCCCCGACCGGGTCACGACCATGGATCTGCAGATCCTTGATCTCGCCGGTTGCCGTATCCACCCGGAAGGTGGCGACTTCTTTAGAGGGCGTTACATAGCCCGCAGGAGCTTTGGTTTCCCATACTTGATAGTAGCCGGGTGCGAGGTTCGTCCAGAAGAGTTTGCCATCCGATCCGCTGATTCTTGGGCCATTCGGCGCCGTGACGACGACGTAGGTTCCATCTGCCGTATCCGATTTACTCAGTTCAAGCGTTGCGCCTTCCAGTGGGGTTCCGCTCTCCCCGACCTTGGTAAATTCAATTCGGTTGGGGATGTTCGGGAACTGGAGAACCGGTTTATCAATTGGGGTCTTCCGGTTCCAAACCGCCAGGCTGTTCTTTCCGCCCTCAATGAGGCCCGTTGCTCCCGGATCGGATACGGTAACCGTTCCGTCCTCATCCACGTGAATATCCCAGACCACGTTGATGGGGGTGTATCCCTTTGGCGTTACCACTTCTTCCAAGAAGTAGTCGCCCGGTTTGAGCTTGGTAAAGGTCAGCTTTCCGTCCGCTCCGGTCACGGCATAGTCCTGGAAACCCTGGTTGTTCGTGAGCTTAAAGCCCGCGCCCGGAATCGTCTTGGTGTTGTACTTGTCCTCGCCATCGGTTCCTAAAAGCTCTCGCTTAATCAGGGTGAGGTTAACCAGCTCCTTAGCGTTTACTCCACTCGAACCGGTGTAGCGGTGGAGGTAGTTCCAATAGGTCACCAGACCGTCCGTGTTGCTCACGTAATGTTCCCTATTCCAGAAATCGCGATAGTAGAACTCGGTTTCATGCGACAGCTTCGCGTAGGTGTAGAGATCCACGTGATCCTTTGTGTTATCAAAAGGAGCCACCACTTTTACGATGTAGCCGAAGCGTCCGTTCGGGTAGTCTTTGCTGACGTTCAATGGTACGCGGATGATGCCATCCGAATTGGTTACGGTCGTCGGCACCAGATTCTCTTCCCGCAAATCCATGATCTGACGTCCATAGCTTGGCGGCATGGTCGCCGTATTGGGATTTCCGGTCGCTGTGTACGCATCTGTCTTATAGACCGAAACCTGCACCGGATGATTCGTGTCGTTATAGTTTACATCCGATGGCGTATTGCGTAGCCAGCTCTTCGCCTCCAAGTCCAGATAGTACTGCGTAGACCAGCTGTTATTATAACCGAAAACATAGTAGTACAGCTCAATTTGGCTATTGGTGCGATCTTCGTAGAACCAACCGCCCAAATTGTTCCATAATTCCTGTCGTTTTCCTTGCAGCGGCCAATTCAGTCCGCTGTCTACACGACCACCTGTTCCATAGTAGGGCGTATAATCCACCACAATACTTTCGGAGGTTTTTGGCGTATTGCCGATCGTGTTTGTGAAGGTAAGACCGGTACTGTTCGGCACCTTGTTGTGATCCACATACACCGGAACAGTCTGATGGATGGTGATGTCCGTTCGGTTGGCGACGTAATCGGTAAGGGTGTAGGTGATTTTCCTTACTACGTTGCCCGCATCATCCCGGGTCTTATCTTGGGTTGTTGCGACCTCCTGTCCGTGTTCCGTAACAATATCCTGCACTTTTTCCGCATCGATGCGAATTCCGCCCCAGTTCAGGCGTTCATCCAGCGTAATGGTGAAGGTGTCTCCCGGAATGGCATCCTCCGGCAGGTGGATGGTGTATTCCATAGAGAAGCGCTGATCCTGCAAAGGACGAATGATGCCGTCCTCATCCGAGGTTTTGAGCGCGTACTTCTCCACCGTCACTTCCCCATCCAACGATTTTGGTGTCGTCCGCTTCGTCGGCTGGTTGGGATCGGGCGTAGGCTCCGTCCCATGATCGACCTTAATGGGGTACTTGTCCGGATCATAGCCTGCCTCCGGAACAATGATCGTGTTGCCGATCTCATTCACCACAATGACGTACTTCTCCGCATTGGCCAGATAGCCAGACGGCGATTGCTTCTCCACCAGATCATAGACGCCCGGCTGGAGGTGATTGAATGCGATCTGTCCATTGGCATCGGTCTTAAAGAGACCCTTGTCTATATCCCAGTACGGATTGCTATATTGCTTGGCGTATTCCGCAGGATCAAACGACTTCGGAAGTTCTGCACCGTCACGTTTTGTCAAACTGAAGTAGGTGTCTTTCAGTTTGACACGGTTTCCGCCATCTTTCTTTTGGAACTTATCAATGGAGAATTCCCCTTCAAAGTCCTTCTTCGTATTCTTTACCGTCAGCTCGTTGAGCGTAGCCTGATCGGGATTCTTTGTCCAGGAAGCCGTTAGCGTGATGCTGTCATAGATCGCCGTGTTGAAATTAAAGGCCTTTCCATTCAGCATCCATCCGGCGAAGGTGTAGCCCTCTTTGGTTGGCGCTGCGGGCGCCTTGATCTTTCCGCCCTTGGCTACGATCTGATCCGCTACCGCGCTTCCCCCCAAGGAATTGAAGGTAACGGAAACCTCGTCAGGCTGAATCTTTGTCCACCTTGCTGTATAGGTGGCCGAGGCGGTAATCGCCTTGGTTGGATCAAAGGCGTTCTCGGCTGCATCTTTCCAGCCGTCAAAGGTATAACCGTCTCTGGCCGCTACGCTCGGAGCAGTGATGTAATCGCCATGCGGAACCTCGGCCGTCTTGAGGATCTTCCCGTTCTCGTCCTGGAAGGTGATGGTGTATGTTTTCGGGATCCATCGGCCGTAGAGGCTCATGTTTTGCCAGAATTGTCCCTGTTCCAGGTCGACGTCCACATAGTCACGAAGCGTCGAGTCATATTTTTTCCAGCCACTGAAGATATAGCCAACCTTTGTTTCCGGATCTGGCTTCGGAACCTGGTCATGCGAAAGACCTGTACCGGAATTTACCGCTCTCCATTGATCAAGATTCGGATCATAGGTATAACCGTCATTATTCAGCATATGGAAGGTAAGAATGATCTGCTTCGTTCTCTCCCAGTTCGGATAGACAATTGTATCCTGCTCGATTATGTCCTTCCCTGTGAATTCCTCCCAATAGTAGTCTCTCCAGTCTATAAAGGTGTATCCCGGTCGATCCTTTGGAATCTGTTCCGGCAATTTGGAATAGACATCAAGATAGCTCTTTCCGTAAGGAACTTCATGCGTTAAGCGCACCCTATTGTTCTGGTCTACAAAGTAGACTTTATACTTTATTGTCTCCCACTTCGGATAAAGCTTTGTATCCTGGGTGATGATCGTTCTCTCTGTGTAGGGCTCGTGATTGACATCTTCCCAACCGGCGAACTGGAGATGCTCATTTTTCTTGGCCTCAATCACTTTGCTATTTGGAGTTGGTAGCGAACCCAGCGCCTGACCATTATCAACGGTTATCGTGTGGAAGGGATTCGTGTATTCCGTTCCGTCGTAGAAAGACACCGTCGATGCGGATTTTTTCCAACTCGCAACCAAGGCGTGGTCAGCGGTAACCTGCTGATACGTCGAGGTATTCAAATCCACCAATGTGCCGCCTTCCATCCAGCCTTCAAAATCATATCCGGTCCTCGTCGGATTCGGTGCATTTACGCTTTGGTTATAGCGCACATCTTCGCGTTTGATTTCCGCGTTGTCGCTTGTGTACGTGACCAGATAGCGATCATAGTGGTAGACCTGGCTATTAGCTTTGGCCTTACTATCATCTTGTCCGTGACTCTGAGTAATAACATCCCCGTCATAGGAAGCACCCAAAATAATTGGACTCTTCTCTCCAATATCGTAGGTTCCTTCAATTTCAATGAAATGTTGGACCCAGCGTTTCCCTTCAATGAGCTTTACCCGCACATTTTTAGTTATCGGGAAGCCGCTGACGGGATACGTTCTGGTGATTCCGGGTTTCAGGTTTCCATTGCTTTGATACGGCTTAAAGGAAAAGTCGACGGATTCTCTAAAAGAATCAGGCATATTTAGAACTGTGACACTGGTCAAGGCTACGCCTTGACTCAAAGTCAACGCCAAATATCTTTCGAGAAGAGCACCAGCTTCATTTGTTGCATGCATGGAGGCGTAATTCTTTCCGTCCACAAAAGCAATCGCTTTGAATGTTCCTGTTCCTGTTCCTTTTCCCGTTCCTGTTTTATCATCGATGTCGCTGATCGAAGTGATTTTTATACCTAAGCGAACATCATCCTTCGGATTAGCCGCTATGAAGTCACCTTGGGTAGGTTGGTTCGCATTATCCACGGCGTAGACGTCTGGTGCTCCACCAACCGGTTGGGGCAGAAAGCTTCTAAACAGGTTTCCGAAAACCGTTGGCTCCAAGTCGAGATCCTTCGGCAAGGATGCAAGTAGGGGCAACGCAACCGGAGCCAGCAAGGAGCGTCCTTCACCGGCCATCATCGCTTGGGGTACATTGGATACCGGCTGCGATAGAGACTGAACTGCGTTGGTACCGTTGTTTGCCGGGGGATTGATCTCCTTTTGTACCTTGTTGGTGACCGCTCCTTCTTTATTCACGGTGATTTCCCAATAGGTTGTCGGCTCTTTATAACCTTTCGGCGTCTTGGTTTCCTTTAAGTGATAGATTCCTTCCTCCAGGCCATCAAAGATGAACTGGTTTTTGGCTGTCCGTGTTGGTGGAATTCCCGGCTGAATCTCATTTCCGCTCGCATCCACCTTGAAAAGGGTAAACTCTGCCCCTTCCAAAGGCTTCCCGTCCTGATCCACCTTGTTGATGAAGAATTCCGTCTGGGAGTTGGTGATGCCTACGACGCTGGGGATGGTTGTCCCTTTAATGGTCAAGTCATTGGCCGGTACCATGTGCTTCTTAAACTCCGCAACGAACTGGTTGTACTGATCCGACGTTGGGAAGTTATAGAACTCTGCACGCGTATCAAAGTCTCTGGCTTGCTGGATCCAGTCCTTGACAATCAACGGACGAATCGTTGCACCGGAGACACCGTCAATGGTTTCACCCTTCCATCCACGATTCGGATTCTTCCACTCGGGGTGGATCGGCTGACCACTCTCGTTAATGGGCATCATCTGCCCTTTCGGCGCCGTGGTCGGTTGAGGATCATAGTTCACCCAACCCTTCCGGTACCACATGCCCGGAATGGTCGGATGCTCGCCGTAAGACTGCGCGGCAATCACATCGTCGTATTTGTCTCGGACATAGTTTTTCGGATCCACCGGATTTCCGGACAAATCCATACCGTCGGCATCTTTTGGCCGAATGATCAACGGCTTTCGTCCATCGGTCTGATAGACGAAGACCTTAAATCCCTGTTCCTCAGCGGTCTTGTCAGTAGCTTGTTCCGCACGACCGGCGTCATCCGCAGTATAGGGTCCTCCGTAAGGATAGAGCATCTGGTTGTAGGCGATCGCTACCGCCTGCTTCCGAGCCTCTTCTTTTTCCTCTTTTGTCGCCGTATTTTCATCTTTTCCCTGTGGCAGATAATCGCGCCAGTCACGTGACTTGGAATGAAGCTCCTTGAGATAGGACGTCGGGCGGATCTGGACTATCCACATATAGTCCGGCAGGGCAAAGCCCGGTGCCGTTTCGGTTTCTTCCAAATAGAAGTTGTAGTTGACCGGCAGGTTATCAAAGGTGATGATGCCGTTCTCGTCCGTGATCTCTTCCGCCCCCGTCGTTACCTGGGTCGTATGTTCGGTCTCGACGATTTCAAAGTTCCGGCCCAAGGCGGCCCAGAGCTTAAACTTAGCGCCGGCTAAGGGCTTTCCGTCTTCTTTCTTAGTCTTCTGCACCGAGAAGAAGGTGGATCCGCGATAGTTCCTAACCACGTAGGCCCCCGTTCCGGGGTCTATCGTGGCGCTGGACATAATATCGGCATTTTCGCCCTCTGTGCCCTTACGGAATCCGGTGATGATGGTTCCGTTATCGGAGGGCTTGGCATCCGTGATCTTGTGATCGACTGTCGGATGTTCCTCGGTCGCGGAAGTAAAGAAGGTCAACTTGCTGGTGAACTTATCGTCGTGAACCTCGAGCTCACCCTTGACCTCGATAACATAGAAGTCCGTAGACGGCAGGCCGTCCAACGTGATCGCCGACAGGTTGGCCGGCGCTTTGACTTTCTTGACCAGCTCGAGGTCATAATTTGTCGGATCCAAGGCTTGGTTAAAGTCCATGCGTTTTGGTTTGCGATCAGAGGATTGCGGAATCTTCCAAATCTTATAGGACGCATTGACAATCGGGTTGTCCGCTGCAGCGGAGTAGAGCCCAAGATTGGCCTCAGTTAAACGCTCGCCGTTGCGGTTGATATAGATCCGCTGGGTGTAGAGCATTTTACGGTTGCCTTGGTTGTGGTCCGTGGCTTCGACCTGCGTGATAGCGGTCTCTACCGAAACATTGTTCCGCATGGTCTTCTGGATGCCTAAAATGACATCCCCATCCTTCTTGGTTCTTTCCTTGAAGGATTTAATGTCTTTCGGTTTACCGTCGGCGTCAATGGTAAACGTCGATACCGCCTGAACCGGAAGTTCATAGCCTAAAACCGGCTTGGTTTCATAAATACCGTAATCGCCCGGTGGCAGGTTCTTAAAACTGAACTCACCATTCGGTCCGGAGACGATTTTTTCATAGCCTTTTACGACGATCGAGCCCTCCGGCGTTTCCCGACGAAGCTCAAATTCCGCATCCGCCAAGGGGATCTCGCTCATCAGCGGGTTACCGTCCGAATCTACGATCGGGTTACCGAATTCGTCTTTCTGCTGTCCGCTTTCGCCCACCTTTTTAAAGTTGATTTCATTATTGGTGTTGATGACGGTAAGAACCGGAAATTCGGTCTCCTCAATGCGGATGAGGTCATCTTCCGGCCGATAGCTGATCACCGTCTCTTCCCGAATGAGGGTAATGTTGTTGCCCTGATCTGCGGTGTCTGATGTCTTCTCTACTGTATAGTCAATTTCATTTCCGCTCGAATCCTTGAGCGGAAGAGCCTGGTAGACGGTCTCATAGACCCCTTCCTTTTTTTTGGCCAGGGTCTGGGTGAGCGAAGATCCTTGGTAACCTAGAGCCTTCAGCGATTGTAAATCAAGATTCTGGCCCTTCACCTTGGCGATCAGGGTGACATCCAGCGATTCGCCCGCTTGGGGCAAGCGATTATTGTAGACCTTGCGAACGGTCAGGTTGAGCGCCTTGCGCTCATAGACCACGCGCACAAGGGGGTACGCCGACGTATCATCGATCGTCGGTCCTTGGTAATTGCTGTTGGGAGCCGAATCGGCAGTAAACGTGATATTGTTCGGGCCCTGCGTGTTCCCATTGGCATCAAAGGTCAAGATGGTCTTCGCCGCCGACTCTCCATTTTTCAGGGAGAATGTCTCCCCTTCATCGGATCGGCGGGTGGTTATGCTTACTTTTACGGGATCGGAATAGCCTTCCAGCCCCTTTACTTCAATATTCAGATTCTGTCCCGGATCATCCACGTATGCCGCCTTGATGCCGGCAACCTTAGGTGCTCCGTTTCCTTCCCACTGAACCGCGCCCGTTGCATAAACCGGATAGGAAATCGCCCGCTTATAGTCGCCCTTTAAGGTGACGTCGTAATCGACAATCAGGCGTTTTCCCGAACCTAAAGTGACACGGTCGGTACGCAAGGTGGTCATGCCCGCCGCATTGGTGGTCGCGGTCATGTTGACGGTCTGGGTGTTTCCCCAGTTGTCCACAATCTTGGCTCTCTGGGAGCCAACCACCAAATGAATATTGGCGGCCAAAGGAATGACCAGGCTTTCGTTGTTGACCGTATTTTCGACGGTAAATTTGGAATATACGTCATCGATGCTATTCTTGAAGTTAAGAGCAGACTCGCTGGAGACCGTCTTGGATTCCAATTTACTCAGCATCTCCGAGCGATCTTGATCAGGAATGGAGAAATTCGAATTATTCAGGGTATTCGAGAGTGTGTTTACTCCATTGGGGTCGGTAACCAGGTTGATATAGCGAGAAATGACTTTGGCTCCCTGAGCGTCCGAGGCTTCAATCATCCGCTGAAGGTTGACTTTGTAATAGGCTTCCTCGCCGGCAAAGTTACGGCCGGTGGAAAGGAAGGTGACGACTTTTACCGTATCCTCATTGAGATGACGATAGAGGACATCATTGGCCATATAGAGCGCCCGATCCATCCACGCTCCGGTAGTCGTCCGACCGATGGGAACCTGCGTCAGCAAAGCCGGTGCATTTCCAATGCGCCAATACGTATATTGTGTGGAAGCTTCATCATATCCACCATAGATTACGTTGATATAGCCCTGATAGCCCGCTTGCGCCAGTCGGTTGCTGTATTCCCGAATCCGATTGTTGAAGAGAGTAAGGTTGCCGGCGGTTTCCGGAACCAACAGGAAGTAGAGGTCCAGCTCCTTTTGCAGGGTCTGGCCCGCCGCTTCATGGTGAATAGCGAACTTCTTATTGTTGGGGTCTGCGTTGTTAAAGGTCGTCGTCGCTGAGATCTTGTAGTTGCTTCCTGCAGGCGCACCGGCTCCAACTGCGGCTAAGCCCAGGGCAGGTCCCATTTGCAGAAAATCGCCCATGGCTTCAGGCGAAGCCGAGCGGGTAGAGAAGGCCGACCGAGAGCCGGTCTCCTTCTGGGTAACGGTCGTTTTTCCGTTTTCCGCCACGACAATTTCCCACGAAAGGCCCGAAACGACAAAGCCGGCAGGAGCTTCCACCTCTTTCAAGGTATAAGTTCCCGGAGCAAGGTTATTGACTTCGATCTTGCCGTCCTTATCCGAAGGCTGAATCATAATTTCCTTCCCTGTCGAATCGGTCAAGATAAAGTAGGCTCCGGCCAAGGGGTTCTCCTTCTCATCCACCTTAAGAATCCGGAAGCGTCCACTTTGCGTATAGGCCTGGTTGCCCACCTTGACCGTCGGCACAGCGGCCCGATCCCGAATAGCCGGAATGGGGAAGTCTTCGGTACGACCGTTGTTGACCAGGGTCGTCCGGTTATTGGTATCGGTAAAGTCACCGTTGCGGTAGGCGTCTTTGAGACGAACCGAATAGTAGAGGGAGACGGACTCGTCCTTACCGAGCGTGAGTCCCTCCATCTTGAATTTACGGACGTTCTCGTCGTACGTCAGCTTGACGTCTTTCAACAAGCCTTCTTTCGGCGCTTTTCCGTTTTTATAGATGGATCCGTCGGAAGCGACCAGAACATAGTCCTTCTCGTTAAAGATGCCGTCTTCCCCTAAATAGAGGTCGACTCCGTCGCCCATGGGATCCATCACGATTGCGTTCTGGATGGTTGGCGTGGTCGTAGTTTGGCTGTTCAGGAAGAACTGCTTGGACACCTCATCATAGATGCTGGTGACTGCATTGTCGGTATTCCCGACATCACTGATTCCGGAGTAGCTCTGCGGGGTAGAGGCCATCAGGGGGAAGAAGTATTTCTCCTGGCCATTGAACCATCCGGCATTATTGAGGGTCTTCAAGTTGTAGCCGATGGTGGTAACCTTGATGCCGGCATCCGTCAGATCGCGAACGGTTGATACCGTGGCATAGACGTTGTCTAAAACCTCATCGTTACCGGCTGTATAAGAGGCATACGCCAATTGGTTGGTGTCCCCCTTGGAGGTGCCGAATTGATAGAATGTCCCGTCGCCGCGAAGGGTCGCAAAATCAAAGCCCGAAGCGCGCTCATTATACGTTAATCCACTATTCTTCACATCCGCGTAGTTATTGGGAATCGTGGGATTCGGCTTATAGATAGGCTCCCAATCCGTTCCGTCTGGTCTTGTACCATTGGCCTTTGAACCCGTCGCCTTAAAGGAAAGGGTCGGGCCACCGTCGGTGATTAAGATAATGTGCTTGTTGGTGCCGTGTCCCTTGGCAAGAATCTCCTCTGCACGCAAAAGCGCACGCTGCGTGAAGGTTCCGCCCCCAAAACGGTTCGTGTTGAATTTAGCCTCTGCCGCCAGCTTTCCTGGGGTCGTTAATTCCACGCTGGAGGTTACTGCCGGATCGTTATCATATTTACCATTCTTTTCGTAGGGGTTCCACCAGCGGTAATCGCTGAAGTTGTCGTTTCGTGCAGATGCATTTTTGTTTTTATCCACCGTAATACCGGCATATTCCACATAGCCCATATTGACATTCGAAAAGTTGGAAAATGCTGAGACAATGTTGCGAACCTGGTTTCGTACCTGGTCTTCATTTCGCGAGGTTTTGATGGAACCGGAGTGGTCGACAACCAGGACGATGTCCGTGCTTTCGCCGCCGGCAAAAGAGGATCGTCCTCGACCCTGAACGGTCAATTCCACTTGGTATTCATTTTGGTTCTTATCTACAGTATTGAGGATGCGCTTAGAAATATCCCCAACCTGGTTTTCGTCTTTGTCTTTTTCTGCATCTGTCAAACCGTCTCGGGTGTAGATGGTCTTTTGGAAGGGATCGGGGTTTATCGCCTTCTCGTTAGTAATGGTACGATCTTTAGCGCCTTCCCCATCTTTTACAAATTCCTGTCCCGACTGAAGTGCCTGCGGGAAACCGGCGTTTGCCGGATTGGTGACACCCGAACCCACCAGGATGGTCTTTCCATCGCTGGAGACTTCTACCTTCCAGGTCTCGGTCGACGGTTCATAACGATCCGGCGCCTGCGTTTCTTTTAAGGTATAGGTACCTGCCGGGATATCCTTAAAGGTCAGTTTCCCGTTCGCATCCGTTTTAAGTGAGCGTTCCGGCTTCAATTCCTGGCCATTGTCCATGGTTCCGGATAGGGTGAACTGTGCGCCTTCCAACGGCTTTCCATGAGCATCCGTTTTCTCCAGGTTGAACTCGCCGCCGATCTTACTGTTGTCTATCTTCGTGTTGAGAACGTTCTTTCCCAAAATCGTCTGGTCCATCCGATAGCCGGGCAAAGCACCGCCGACAGACATCTGCACTTCTTTTACCGTATACCTAATTTCTTTCCCGGACTGATCAAAGCGAGGAAGATTCGTAAAGCTGTATTTCCAGTCGGTCGCTTCCGAAACCGTGGCACGATACTGTGTTTCCCGGTCGTCAGCCAACAGGACCACGTGGATGGTGGCCGGTCGTTTCAAAAGATCCTGACTGTCGTTGTACCAGATCTTGTTTCCAGTAACCGTCACGGTTCCGCCCGGCCCTTCGGGAGTCGAAATTTCATGCACGTCAATATTGACGACACCATTTACAATCCGATAGGTGGCGTAATATTCCGGATGATCCTTGAGTTCAATCCGGTAATCAATCTGTTCATGATTTTCATCATACTTGCGTAAATTTTTGAACCGATAGATCTGTCCGATCTTGTCCGGCGTTACGTCTGACTCCACACCATTTTTCTTCAGGATGACTTTCGCATCCGGATACGGCGTCACATTGCCCCAATTGATTACCGCATCCATGTTATAGGTTACTGACCCGATGTACTTTAAGGGGTTGGGAATCAGGTAGATGTCCTGGTTGGTATCGTGGGGCAAGGGTTGGACAACGATGGGCGTCCGCGCATTGGGGATCAAGTGATAGGCATCGGTTGTCAGTTGCTCAATGGTATAGTTCCCCGGACGAACATGGAAGGTGATCTTTCCCTGGCCGTCCGTGCGAAGGGTGCCGATGTCTTTAATGACTTCCCCTTGCTCGTCCAGAATCTGGAAGGCGGATCCGATAATCGAAACCTGCTGGTCGCCCTTCTCATGGTTGTAGACCGTGATGGTAACCGCTTGATTGGTATTTTTCGACAGGTAAACATCCAGTTTTTCCTTGTACTTCACGCCCCCGTTTACTTTGAGCGGCTGACCATTGTCGTCTTGGAATCGAATATCGGAATAGGTCGCTCCACTGCCTGATGTAAAAGCATATTCATATGGTGCCTTAACCACAACCACCTCATAGATATATTGGGGAAGGAGATCGTTAAAGACAAAGTGGCCTTGCTCGTCCGAATAGGCCGTCCGATCCATGGCAGTGATTCGTTCTCCCTTGACAACTTGACCATTTTCGTACGCCCGTTTGTACGCCCGAAGTGCTAACTCCACGCCGGGGATCTTTACGTCCTGTTTGTCCTCATCCAAAACCGTACCTTCAATATAATAGAGTTGGGTACCAAAATCTTTGGCGTTATCAATGCGAACATACTTCGACGTCTCAATAGCCGAGAAGGTGACCGGAATCTTGTTTTGATTGGGAAAATAGCCCTTCGGAGCCGAAACTTGGACAACTTCATAGTTGCCTACATTGCAATTCTCGACGATAGCCCGCCCGTCTTCACCGGTCGTAACTTCCTTGACCATGCCGGGGCCGGTGATCCGAACGACAGCGCCCGGAATCTTCAAGCCCTTGTTGTCGCGGTCAACCACTTCAATAATAATGGGACGATTGGCCACGAACGGATTGAGCGGTGCGCCCATGGGTTGAAGCAAATTGGTAATATTCCCCTCTTCCACTGTCTTGCGCAACGTTGCATTTTCTTCCAGTGTTTTTCCCAGAGGGAGAAGCTCAGCGGTCTTTGCGGCAGCTTCTGCTGCTTCGTTTGCTGCTTTTTCGTCGATGCGTGAGGGCGCTTTTTCTGCGTTTTCATCCGTCGCATTGGCGGTGGATGCGGTGTTCTTCTCTTCCGCCTCCTCCTCGGTGGTAGAGGGGGCTGCATTTTCGGAGGGCTTTGTCTCCGTGGGGGGTTGGGACGCTTCGGAAGATGTCGTCTTTTCTTCCGCTTTCACGATCTCGCTTGCCATGGTGATCGCAAACTGACCGGGTTGAATCGAAAGCGTGGCCGCTTTGCGGGCGTCCTGCAACGCTTCACCGGTTAGTCCTTTTTCTTCGACCTGGGTTAATTGTTTTTCGTATTGGGCAAGCGAACGCTGATCCACGGCCTTGAAATCGTAGAATCCGTCTTGGGACAGCACGAAATCATAGACCAGGATCTGCGCCTGCTCTTTTTGTTTGGTATCGGTTGCGTTAAAGGTTGGTGCCTGGTAGGCGGTTTCTTTTTTATCCTGATTCGGCGCAACAAAGAGAACGCGCTTTTCTTTTTCCTGTTGCGGATTTTCTTGTTGCTGTTTTTGCGAGAACACATGGGTGATGGGAGTGGTGTTTTCATCCGTCGCGGTAAGATCCGCTTTTCCATTCACTTGAATGCGTTTGGTGATTTTCTGTTCCCCAAAAACGGAAATCGTATTTAGGGTGTAGACGCGTCCTTCGAGTTCCTTAGCCACGTCTTTGAGTGCTTTTTTATCGATGCTCTTTGCCGCTTTCGCCGCATTAATTTTTGCCACCATCGCTTCGTCGCGATGAATGGGTGTTGTAACGGTCGTTAAGAAGAAGCCGTCTTTATTGGCTTCTTTAGTTTCGATGTCATATAGGAAAAGCGGAGCTTTGTCGGTCTGACGATTGCGCGCCGCTTCGCGTGCCTTCATGGCCGCTTCTTCGCCGGGGGCATAGGTGCGGTTACCAATCACCGGTTGATCCAGATTGTCGCCATTGGCAACCACAAACGCCTGATGAACGGTTTTTTCTTTGGGGGCAAAATAGGTCAAAACCCAGGATATGGATGCGGGGATGCCATCCGTATCACGATTTACGATGTAGTTGACGCGTGCTAAGCTCTTCGTTCCATTCAGTTCGACATCTTGAATGGGAAGCGCCTTTCCGCCGGTCAGAGGATTCTTTTCCATCTCACGACGAACGGCTTCCAAGGTTTGTGCGTCCTTTTCTTCCTGACTCTGCGCTTGGGATTCCTGTCCGGTCGTTGCTGCTGCCTGCTCGGTTTTTGCAGAGGAAGGCAAGGCTTCTCCGTTTTGCTCACCGCTTACGGAAGAGGTGGAAGTGATGTCGGATCCGGTGACGATGGTTTGCGATTCGGATCCTGAAAGAGCGGGATCCTCCGTTCCCTCTTTCGGAGGCTCTGCCGGTAACAGCCGTTTGGTTAGGGAGGGCAGCGCTTTAGCGCTTTCCGCGACGAAAAGTCGAGACTGTGCGTCACTATACGCATCCTGCCGTCTGGCCTCACTGACCATGCCAAAGCCTCCCACCGGAACACCGGTAAGGAGCAGTATTATGGCGAGCAATAATGAAATAACTCTCTCTGTCTTTTTCATGGCAATCCCCTTTGACTTGGCTATTTTGCGCTTGGTTGAAATATAAGCTGAGTGGTTTTCGATTTCATCTAAGCCACTTTTTTGTTTTCTCTTTTTGGTTTCTCAAGAAGGACGGCTGTTTTGTTCTTTTCGTATGAACAAGATAGGCGACCCGCTATAAATCTATATAAAAATTATAGTGGACGAAAATGCTCGCATTTCTTATATTTTCTTTGTTATTAAATAAAAATAAAAAAACTGGCGATTCCATGGTCAAATTGGACGAAAATATTGTGTATTCTGCGTTTTCATGTTGTATAAAAAGAGATATTACTAGCAATCTCCATAATTTTAAAAAATTTACAAAATCGTGAGAATGGCTTAATATAAGGGATAGAAGGCCTCTTAAAGGTTCTTCTCGTCGTTTTTTGGGAGGGGTCTACTAAAATTTGAGGCCTTCCCTTTGCACGTTTCCTTTGGAAGAAGGAGGAAGGGAAGAATCCATGCATTATTTGGTTGGTTCGGTTTTAGATCGCAGGCTTCAGCTGGTGGAACGGCTGACGAGCTTTTCTGCGCCAAATTCTATACAAGATCTCGCCTGCGCATTGAACACCAGCGTCCGAACGTTGGCTAACGACGTCCTGGTAATCAACCGTACCTGGACACCGGTAGAGATCAACATGACGGGTGATTTGCTTTCGATCGCTTATCGGCCCGGGTTTAATCTGCGCGATGTGTACCGCATGATTTTGAAGCGCGAGCCCATTTTTCGTCTGCTGCGCGCCCTTATTCTTTATCCCGAAACGCCTACGTCGGAATTGACGAAATTGGCCACGATGTCTGAGGCCTCCCTCTATCGAAACATAAAGACCTTTAATACCTCGTTTTTTCCGCAACTCGGCATTTCCATTGCCTCGAATCCGTTCCGTTTAGAAGGGGAGCGAACGCATGTGCTCCTGTTTTCATCGATTTTTCTATGCAAGCAAACACACATAGATAACTGGCCTTTTAAGGACTACCCCAGACAAGAGGTGGAAGAGTTTCTATCGCGAATCCTGGACTCCGTGCACATGGTAATCCATTTTTCAGAATTTCGGATGCTGTGCTTCTATGTGGTTCTCTCGATGATTTGGGCCAAAACGTTTCGGAAGACGGAAGACTTTACCATAGCACCCCCCCTCGACAAAAATTTAACGCATTCTCGTGCGCAGGAAGTAACCGATATTCCTCCTAACTTGCAAGCAATCGTGGATAAGGTGAAGCATTTTGAGACGGTCTTCTCATTCCCTATGACGCGCACCTCACTCCTCTATCTTTTCTCTCTGTTCTTTCGCAAAGGGTTTTGCCTTTCCTACCGTTCGTTTTTGGACCAGGCGGGTGCGGATCCGGAAATCAATAAATCTTTTTTCTATCTGATCAAGGTGCTGTATGAGCTGCAAAAGACATACGGCATTAAACCGAAAAATCGCCATGAGATCCTTCGTGATCTGCATAACACGTTGTATTGTCAGTACATGGAACCGGATATGGCGCCGTTTTTCACGATGAACGACGACCACTTTCACGCATGGCTCACCCGAAGCGTAACCGGTCTGCCGTTGGATCTTAAGGATAAGATTCGCGGCTATTTCATCCACATGAAGCTTCCGGTCATGGAGCCGCTTGTGGACAGTTGTGTCTTTTATCTGTTCATGAAGTGGGGGCGGTTAATTTATCGACAGCCGTCCCCAACCGAACCCATTTCCCTTCTCATCCTTTCTTCCATAGGCAAGGAACACGCCCAGACGCTCCGAGAAATAGTGGAAATGCAAACCTATCTGCCTCTTCGCATTGATATTTTTGAGGGACCTCGATTTAATGGGCCCAAGCTTCTTCATGCGGGTTACGATATCGTTTGGTCCAACTTTTCGATTTCCGATTGCGAAAACGATGCGAATGATCTTCCTTGGGCCAAGGAAGCCAGCGAATTGGTTCTTTATACTCTTTATCCCAATCAAAAGGATATGCTTGCGCTTCGCCGTGCGATCATGGCCAAAGCGAAAACGCATGAGGAGGGTTATTTCATATGAAAGGCGTGGTCAGTAAAAAAATGGAACGTCTTTTGGACTTGATTACCTGTTTTGAAGTCCATGGCAGGGAGTTGGATATCAATGCTGCTGCGCAGGCATTGGATTGTCCTGCAACGACCCTATTGATGGATATTCTTCAGGCCAATACGACGTTTTCGACTATTTTTCAAATTGAACGGGACAACAAGCTTTGCTTGGTGTATAAAAATGGAAATTTCTATCCGGATGTATTTTCTCTGGTCATGAAACAGGATCCCATCTGTTCTCTCCTGGAAAAAGTATTTTTTCATTCGGATTTGGATGTCGCAGCAATGACAAACGACTTATATGTCTCCCCGTCCACGATTTATCGCTGGGTGGAGCAATTTAACAGTGCGGTGTCCGGCTCCTATGCGGTACATCTGGAGACGCACCCCCTCGTGCTCACGGGAGATGAAGCCGAAGTCCGTTCCTTCTATACGAGTTTCTTCAAAGAACGCTATTCTCTTTATGAGTGGCCTTTCCCGGCGGTTTCAAAAAAAGAACTCTCCCGTTTTCTGAATGAGACGCTCCCCATGGAGTACGGTAAAAAGTTCCTTCACTATTATAAATGCTTTCATATCCAATTAGCGGTAACGCTGCAACGCTTTTCACAAGGGTTCCGCCTTCCGGATGAGAATCTTATGCAAAATACACGAGCGCAGCAGATGGCAAAGGCAATTATCGCGAAAGGCATTCGCTCTTCTTTCTCTTTTTTCCCTGTGGAAAAGAAAGACGACGATGTCCGCTTTTGTCAGGAGCTTCTGGTTCCCTTCGTCAGCGATCGGGACGCCGAATCGTTTGACGTTCTTCTCAACCTGACAGCAAGAGATCCCCTAGCCAACAATCTCTTTCTCTACATCAATAAGTTGAGCGCCTATCTGTGTCAGGAGTTTCCGGTGGAGCTGGATAACGAAAGCGCTTTAATCCTGGCTCTCTACAATGCTCTCATGGGCACCTTCGGCAAAACCGTCAGTCGGTCCTTTTTGTATTCTCCCTATCGCATTTATCAGGAGTCGATACGCGTAAAGTTCCCCGACGTCTGCAACCAAATTCTGCGGATCATTCGCACGCAAAATGAACTATTCCATCTTCCCGTCGACACCGATTATTTGAGCTACGTGTTCTATGTCATCTGGTCCACATGGGGAAACCTGAGCAACCAGCTAATTCAAAAGCCCCGAAAAATCAAAATTCTGGTCATCAGTAAGTTTTCTTCCTTTCATGCTCTTTCCCTTCGATCCCAAATTCTATTTTACTTTGGGAACATCGCGGAAGTCAGTATTCCCAAGGATTCGCCCATCTTTCTGGATGCCATAGACCTTTCCCGCTACGATCTTCTGGTGTCCAACTTTAAAATCGCCGACAGTCCCATTCCCACCGTTTTCTGTAATAGCATCGATTCCTACGCCGCCTATTCCGCCTTGTCGAAAGCCATTTCGGCGCAACTCTGATTTTGACGTAGGCGGCGTGGGGGGCATATGAATAATCAAGAGGAGCCTTGGTCTTTCTCACTTCCTTGGTCTCGTTGCCATCATTCCAACAATCGCTCCGATAAAAGCGATCGGTGCCAATCGGACAAAGAGCCATTCAAACGCATGAAAGAATGTGCCAACGACTGCCGTTTCCGGATCATTAAAATCCCATTCCAAATAGAAGGTGTCTTTCGCAAGCAAAATGGCAGTGATGAGCACAAGGGGCACACAGACTGCGCTACACAACCCATGTAAAACTTTTCGTTTCTTCTCTTTGCTTCGTGCCAGCTGCAGATTAATGATCTCCAGCTTTTCGGAAATTAGGCCGTTGCCACAAGCAACGTAGAATAACATGAGCGCTTATTCCTCTTCTTTTCCTAAAAGCCAATGCGCAATGTCAATAATCGGTATCCCCTCCTGAAGTGTTTTAGGATGTTTCGTGTTGGCTATAACCATTTTTGGATAGCCATCTTTAATCTTTAATAAAGGAGAAATTTCTCTTGAAAGAGCGTCTGGTCGTGAGATATCATCACTAACTTGTATGTATACTTTCTCGTCATTTTTGATCGCCACGAAATCAATCCCATTCTGGTACAGCTTCCCCACATAGATTTCATAACCCCGTCGATACAATTCAATGGCTACGATATTTTCATACACACGACCATAGTCCATGTTCTTTGTTCCTAAAATGGCGGATCGAAAGCCGTGATCCACCAGATAGTATTTTTCTATTGTTGCAAGATAAGACTTTCCTTGAATATCATACCGGTTGGTTTTATAGAACAGGAAAGCATCTACCATATATGATATGTACTCCCCTATCGTTTTATGATTTACTCTCTGCAGCTGCGTTGTAAGAATATTCGCTATCGTTCTGAAAGAGGTCAAGTTGGAGATGTTGGAAAGCATAAATTCGCCTAGTCGCTGAAGAAGCAGCTTGTTTTGTATCGTATGGCGTTCCAGTAAATCTCTCATCAGGACTGTCTCGAAGACCCCGCGAAGGTAATTTTTTTGTTCTGTCCGGCTTCTATATTGGTAGCAACCCGGCATTCCGCCGATGTCGACGTAGTTCTCAAAAGCGGAGCTTATTTCAGAATAATTGAAATATTCACAAAACTCAGAAAAAGAAAACGGGAACATGGCTATTTCTATCGCTCGACCAGTAAAAAGAGTGGCCAAATCGCTACTCATAAGAAAAGCATTTGATTCCGTTAGGTAGATGTCGAATTTTCTCTCACTATGCAAGCTGTTTATAACTCGTTCAAAACCGCTGCATAGCTGAACCTCATCGATAAAAAGATAATTTGACACACCGTCAACATAATGCGATATGACAAAATCGTTCAAAGACCTGTAATTGAGTAGATGCTCATTTTTCAAAAGGGACAAATCAAGATAAATAATATTGGATTTCTCAAAATTCTTTGATATATATTCCATGAACGAGTTTAATACTATTGATTTTCCCGCTCTTCGAATGCCGGTGATGATCTTAATATCAGAACTATCTTTCAATGCAGCCAGGCGGTTGAGATATTGTTTTCTCTTAAGGATATCCATTAGCGCCTCCTTTGAGTTCTCTTAGTACACAGATTGCCTTTTCTAATTCCCAAAGTCAAATAATATTTAAGTTTGGGAAGTTTCCGTATCGCCGTACACGTCAAAATCCTTTGCCGTGTACACCGAAACGCCATGGCCAATACATTGAGAAAAACTGAATGGTAGAGGGCGAACTGGAGTATTGCTTTAAGAAGGGGTCGAAAGATGACGTAAGGTGTGTGCTCTCATCAATCGCCTTGATTATCTGCGATCCCCCCTCTCTATTCCATACGCCATTCGATCGTCACGGTATCATCCACATCAATATCGTCCGCTTCAATATCAATGTCGTAAGAGTCGTCGGGTGTGGCAAGTAAGGATTTTGTCATGAATCCCTCAATAGGGTTTGAAACAATTTGTAACTCTCCCCATGAATAGTCAATGCGTTCAATTTCTCCCAGTTTCACCCCGGCGGACTCAGCTAAAATCTCTGCTTTCGCTCGGGAGTCGGCAACGGCCTTCTTAAGAAGCTCGTTTTTAACATCCTCCGGATGGGAGACGGTGTAATGGATGGTAAATTCGACTTTCACGGGACAATGGGACAGTGCATACAGTGTGCGACCGAGTTGCTGATTGTCATTCGGGAATTTAATTTCGGTATGATGCGTAAACTTATAGCCTATAAATCTTCTCTTATAATCATCGTTCTTGTCCCGATAGCTTTCATATTCGGATTGAATGGAAAAATGTTTTGTTTTGAGATCCTTTCCGGAAAGACCGGATTTTTCCAAGGATTCCTTCAATACTTTTGTCTGATCGGCGGATTCTTGTATCGTTTTTTCATACTCCGAATAAACCCCCTGCGCCTCAATGGCCAAACAAATGGTATCCGGCTTAACCGAAAGACTGCCCTTCCCGGTCACTTTGATCGTTCTTCCCATTGTTTTTCCTCCTTAAAATCGGTTCCGTGCTTATACTTTCAATCCTTTTCGCGTCCCTTACTTTATATCTCTGATAATAATTGCAGCGCCAAATAGAGCTTTTGCATATCATGGTTGGCACGAGGAAGCCCCTCGACTTCATAAGAACTCTCGTTTAAGACATCTCCGGGTTCGAGAAAAGGATACAGTTCAAATCCATAAAAATCACAGGCTGCCTGTACCCCGGCAAGCTCCATCTCCACGGCGATGCATCCCTCCGCCTTTCGTTTTGCGACAAGCCCGCGCGTCTCCCGAAGCATCACATCCGTCGTCCAGACTTTGCCTTTCGTATAGGGAGCTTTTACGTTCTTAAAAAACGCTTCCACTTTATCATGGTTAGGAATAGTCAGATAGTCGGAAGGAGCCGCATGATAATAAGAAGCCCCCTCACCTCTATAGGCCTCAGTGGGAATGATGTACTTTCCAAAAGTCTTTTCCCTGTCTAAACTTCCGCAGGAACCGAACATAATAAATTGATTGGCACCGGTAAGCCAGTTCACTTCTACACATTGCGAAGACGCCGGAGCGGATCCTATCCTCGATAAGTAGAAGGCAAATTCTTGCCCTTTATATTCGCTTTTATATATCGGCATTGCGCCATTGCAAGAGTTTACCTTCCCGATTTCTTGGCATGCAAACTGTTCAAGCAGATAGTCCAGTATGCTTTCTGAAAATGTGATCAAACATTTTTCGATTAACGTTTTCTTTTCACCGTAGAAATCTTTTAGGCTAATAATGGCCTCTGTCTCTTTATCATAGCTATCGATTATCATGATATAACCCGTTACCGTATTCCCTTTCCTGTCTTTTATTTTCTGTCTAATATCTCTACTCTATCATACCCGCAAAACGAAGCATGTTATACTTTCCTCAAAACGAAACGTTACATCCTTTCATCCGTAATGATATGTGCAACACTTGTATGCGGTGTTTGAAGAAATTCTTTCATGAACGATGGATACGCCTTAACGTTATCCAGTTCATCAATCGATATCCAATGCATCGTCTCTTTCACCCCGGACATGGTACGGCTTTGACTCATAAACACTCTTTTGCCCATTGGTTTCATCCAATAATAAAAGGTAAGCTCATGGCACTCGACGCCTTTCAAGCCGGAACTGCCAATGAAAAAATTCTCATGGATCACTGCCAGATGATCCACTTCATAGGAAACGCCCGTCTCTTCCAAAACTTCTCTTTTCACCGCTTCTTCGGCCGTCTCTCCCATGTGGACGGCTCCCCCTACAGAGTAGAAATAATCATCTACTTCATTTCCTGCAAACAATACGCAATTGTCTTCGACGATAATGGCTGCCGCTCGATATCGAAAGGCCTTATTTCCATTCCTCATGGCACAATCGTATTCCACTGTTTTTGTCCTTTCTTTTTTCCGATATAGGGATTTGTTACTTGGAAATTGTCTTATTCCTTTGCTTTGTGAATTTCGGTTACCAAAGAGTGTAGACTTCATCGTGCAAATGAGTCAATGATTTTTCCATGTGTTGGAAAGGAAGCGGATTTCATCATTCGATGGTTGATCGACGCCTTCGATGGTTGCTTGATGCCTTTTCTGCGTACGTCCCCGGCAAATGGTAGTTTCGACGTATAGCCATGGGTGGTTTCAAGGTATACGCCCCTGGCTAAATACAAATAATGCTATTTGCCAGGAGCAGGCACGCCCATTCGCCCCTGGCAAATCTCAAGATCACTCATTTGCCAGGGGTAATCATCCCCATTCCGACCCTGGCAAAAGGCTAAATGAACTGTCCCCCAAATGGTAGAGTGTAGATTTATCATTTCTACCTCATCCGTAATAAGCCTCGTAAGGGGTTTGGTATCCGTTTGTCGCATGCCT
>QWCE01004377.1_pt1 | contig 35777 bp, 28 predicted proteins | sample 1972531 | NCBI WGS metagenome assembly QWCE01 (sample SAMN09866716, study PRJNA288562) | Human gut metagenome isolate term4_stool, whole genome shotgun sequencing... | reverse complement strand
TTCTTCCACTTCTCTTATTGCCTTAATTATATCAGGAAATTCTTCGTATCTATTTTTTAATTCGTCTCTAACCCTTGCATTTTTTAAAACTTGTGGATAATCCTTCATAAGTCCATTTAATTCTGATAATTTTTTGCCAGTTTTTTTCATAATTTCTAAGAGATGTATTCCTGTTGCAAGTCCATCTCCAGTAGTATTATAGTCAAGGAAAATTACATGACCAGATTGTTCTGCACCAATTACATAATCATCCTTTAACATCTTTTCCAAAATATACCTATCTCCAACTTTTGTTTCTATAAAATCAACATCTATTGTTTCAAGATATTTTTTTAGCCCCATATTTGACATAATAGTACCAACAGCTGCATTATTTTTAAGTTTATTATTTTCTTTTAAATAAGTTGCAACAATTGCCAAGATGTGATCTCCATCTACAACTTTACCCATTTCGTCAACGGCAATAATTCTATCCGCATCACCGTCAAAACTCATGCCAATATTTGATTTTTCTTTTTTTACAAGTTCTTCAATTAATTTTGGATTTGTAGAACCACAATTGTCATTTATATTTTTGCCATTTGGCTCATTATTTATAATTTTTACACTTGCCCCATAGGACTTTAAAACTTCTTCAGCAATAAAGGATTGAGCTCCATTACCTGCATCGATAGCAACTTCAAGGCCATCAAACCTCTCATCTGTTAAACCCTTTAAGTAAGAAATATATTTTTCAGTGAACTTATTAGATCTATTTACTCTTCCAAGTTCATCACCTGTTACATCTTTATAAATTTTTGTAGTGGAAAGAACTTTTTCTTCAATGTCATCTTCAACCTTGTCATCAAGTTTAAGTCCATCACTTGAGAAAAACTTTATGCCATTATATTCAAAGGGATTATGTGATGCAGAAATTGAAACACCGCAAAGATAGTCCCCAGTTCTTGTTAAGTATGCAACTCCTGGTGTAGGAATTACACCAGCAACATCTACATCAAGGCCAATACTCATAAAACCTGCAATTAGAGAAGATTCAACTAAATCTCCTGAAAGTCTTGTATCTCTTCCAACTAAAACTTTTCCCTTTTTATTTTTTGTAAGAACAAAAGCTGCTGCTCTTCCAATATCGTAACATAATTTTGGAGTTAATTTTTGATTGGCAATGCCACGAACTCCATCTGTTCCAAATAATCTTGTCATTTTATCACCTGTAATTTTTATTTATATATTCTATTAAGTAATCTTTTTTGTTTTTCTCTGGGTCATCTAAAACTAAATTTTCAAGATCTTTTAAAATTTTTCCAATAATCTTTCCCTCATTAAAACCCAAAGCTTTTATGTCATTTCCATCTATTTCTAAAAACCTTTCAGTTTTCATCTCTTTTTCGTCTAATAATTCTTTTACCCTATTTTTCCTATTTATAATAAAGCTTGCATCGCGATCTATTCTTGTGCACTTGCAGTCGGCTATAAGTAAGTCGTAGAGATCTAATACATTTTCTCTTCCCACTCTTTTTATTTGCCTTCTCAGTGCCTTATCTGTCATTTCGCTATGGACCTTCATGTGGTCTAAAATTAAAATTTTAACTTTATCTATAATTTTATTAGAAACTCTTAATCTTTTTAAAATTTCAGAAACTAAATCTGCCCCTAAAATTTCGTGACCGTAAAAGTGTCCCCTTCCATCTTCTCCAATGGATAATGTATCAACTTTTGATATGTCATGAAAAAGTGCAGCAAGTCTAAGAGCTAAATCTGGCTTTACTTCGTCCATTACACAAATTAAGTGGTCAAAGAGTGTTTTGTCGTGGTATGGAGAAAATTGTGAAAATCCTACTGTCCTTTTTAATTCAGGAAAAATTACATCGAGAACTCCTGTCTCTTCCATAAGTAAAAGATAATAAGAAGGTCGATCTGATGTAATCATCTTAGAAAATTCATCAAAAATTCTCTCTGGAGAAATTTTTTTGAGAAGTTTTCTTTCAAAGGAAATTGCATCGAAAAGTTCATCATCAATGTATAAGTTTAACCTTCCTGCAAACCTAATTGCCCTCAAAATCCTTATTGCGTCTTCTTTTAATCTTTCATTTGGTCTTCCAACAGCTCTTAAAACTTTATCCTCTAAATCATTTTTTCCGCCAAAAGGATCGTAAAGTTCTCCCTTAGAATCCATTGCAATGGCATTAATAGTAAAGTCACGTCTTTTTAAATCTTCCACTAAATTTTTTGAAAAAATTACATTTTCTGGCTTCCTAAAATTTTTATACTTGCCATCAATTCTAAAAGTAGTAACTTCGTAGAGAGTTTCATCAATGAGAATGCCAATTGTACCAAATTCTTCGCCAATTAAAATAGTTTTAAAATCTTTAAAAATCCTTTTAATTTCATGAGGCTCTGCAGATGTTGTGATGTCATAATCGTGAGGAATAAGACCTAGAAGTTTATCTCTCACACATCCACCTACAATGTAAGCTTCAAAACCTTCTTCATTTAATTTATTTAAAATAAATAGCACATCTTTTGGCATTCTATCACCCTTTTTATTATATCATATTGTACTTAATTTAAAATTATATAATTATTCTTCATCTTATTTATGATATAATTAAGAAAATTGGAGGTATTGTATGAAAAAAATATTTATTGTTTTAATATCTTTATCTTTAGCACTTAGCTTAGTAGGATGCGGCAAAAAAAGTGCTAAAAGTGAAAAAAGTAACAATGCAAAAGTTTCTTCTGTTGCAGTAGAAAAAGAAGCTGATGAAGAAGAAATTACTACATCAAATTTTGATAAGGAAGCTGTAAATGAATTAATTAAAAATTCCGACTATATTTCAAGAATTAGGGTTTCAACTTCTACTGCTGAAGGTATGAATACATCTTTCTTAAAAGATTATAAGGGCGACCTTTCACAAATTGAAATAAGTTTTCCAAAAACTTTAAGTCCAAATAAGGAATATATTGTTTTTTATAAGGATGATGAAAAGGGCGAAGTTTCTCCTACTGAAAGAGATGGATCTTTTATTGAACTACAAGGCGACAAAGATTCTAACTTGATTTATATTGAAAAACAATTTGACCCAAATTCTTATACATCTTCATTAAAAAGTAAATAAGGAGGAAGAATAAAAAATGAAAAAAGTAAAATCAATTTTATTTTCACTGATCTTATTAATTTTTATAAGTTCAAATGTAATTGCTGCTAAAAGTCCAGAAATTCAATACAATGGAAAAATAGTTAAATCTGATGTTGCTCCTTTTATAAGAGATAACAGAACTCTTGTGCCAATAAGATTTATTTCAGAAACTTTAGGATATGAGGTCTCATGGGATAATAATGAAAGACTTGTAAGTGTCAAGGGAAAAGATACTCAAATTGAATTAAAAATCGATTCAAAAAAAGCAAAAGTAAAGGGTAGCGATGTTGAACTTGATGCTCCTGCTCTTATAAAAGACAATCGTACTTTTGTTCCCCTAAGATTTGTTGCTGAAAATTTAAAAGCAGAAGTTAAATGGGATAAGGAAAATTTTAAAGTTATTATTAATGACACTACAAAGACTTCTTTAAATTTAAAAACTGACGAAGAAACATATGTAAAAGAAATTAAAAATTTGCAAAATGATTTAACTAAGTCTATTGCAACTTTAAAATCTAGCTTTTTTGAAAATGCAGCAAATCTTTCTGATCAAGATTTAAATGCTGCCTACGAAAAAGCAGATTCAGAAATTAGAAATATTGTTGATAAAATCAAAAACACTAGTGTGCCAGAAAAATTTAAAAATTCTCACAATTACACTTTAAAGGCAAGTGAAAAGGCTTTAGAAATTTTACCAGGTCTTAAAGAATCTATTATCACTAAAAATGAAGATTCTGCCAAAAAACTTATTGTTGAATTAAATGATTTCCAAGTGAAAATGCAAGAAGCAAAAGACTCCTTTGAAGCTGCACTAAAGGGAGAAGATTATAAGGTGCAAAAGGACATCCAAGTTTACAATGACGAAATAGAAAAGAAAGATAGGACAGATAATTTATTGCAAGATGAAACTTTTAAAAATATTTTTAAGAAATTTTAATAATTTTGAGAAATTAATATTAAAATAAACAAAAAATTCCCTCTTAACTGAGGGAATTTTTTTATCTTATTTTGAAATTTAAATACAAGAATTAGCGTTTTAAACTTGCTGCCTTTTTTAAGTAGCCTCTATTGTATTTGTTTTCTCCTTCTTCCATATTTCTCTTTGCTTGTGAAAGCATTAATTTTATTCTGTTAAATTGATTTACTTCAGAAGCTGAAGCATCATAATCTATTGGAATAATATTTGCTCTATCGTAGGAATTTCTTATTGCCTTTATTACACCCTTGCCTGTTATATGATTTGGAAGGCATCCAAAAGGTTGTACGCAGACAATATTTTCTACCCCTGACTCAATTAGTTCTACCATTTCGCCAGTTAAAAGCCAACCTTCTCCATATTGATTGCCAAGGTCAACATATTTTTCTGCATATTCAATAATATCTTCAATTTTTTCTGGAACAATAAATCTTGTAGGTTCAAGAGCCATTCTAATATATTTTCTATAGGATTCAATGTAAGAAATTCCCATTTCACAAATAAAAGCTGTAAGTCTTGATTTAGAAAGTTTCTCAGCCTTTGCCCTTGCATTTTTAAAGGAATACATCATAAAATCTGTAAGATCTGGTATTACAACTTCAGCTCCTTCTTTTTCAAGAAGTTCTGCCACATGATTATTGGCAGCTGGATCATACTTAACTAAAATTTCTCCAACAATTCCAACTTTTGGTTTCTTTTCATTTGTTATTTCAAGTCTATTAAATTCTCCAATCATTCTATTAATATTGGATATAAAAGTTTTTTTGCTGTAATTTAAATTTTCTGATGTGGTAATATCAATCCATCTGTCACGTAAAATATTAGCTGAACCCTTTATAACTTCGTAAGGTCTTGTTGCTTGAGTAAGTCTCATAATAAGATCGGCATAAAGCATTCCTTGAATTAATTTTCTGCCAAGCCTTACCAATTGTTTTTTATCAAATTCAAAGCCTGTGTGCTTTTCAATTCCTTGGAAGGATAAACCAATTACTGGCACATGACCATAGCCTGCATCCTTTAGGGCCTTTCTAATAAATCCAACATAGTTTGAAGCTCTGCAAGCTCCACCAGTTTGACTCATAAGAAGTGCCAAGCGATTTGTGTCATATTTTCCAGATTTTACTGCATCTATAAATTGTCCAACTACAAAAATTGATGGATAACAAGCATCGTTATTTACATATTTTAATCCTTCATTTACAACTTTGTGACCAGAATCTTCTAGAAGTTCAATATTTATTCCCTCTTGTCTTAAAATTGGTTCAAAAATACTAAAATGAAGTGGAGCCATTTGTGGCATTAAAATTGTATAATCTTTCTTCATTTCCTTTGTGAACATTACTGGATTGTCATCTAAAAGTCCTTCTAATTCTGCATCAATTTTTTCAAATTCTCTTTTTTCTGCTGCTTCAATTAAAGATCTAATTCTGATTTTTATGGCACCTAAATTTGAAACTTCATCAATTTTTAAAACTGTATAAATTTTATTATAGGCCTCTAAAATATGTTGTACTTGGTCTGTTGTAACTGCATCAATTCCACAACCAAAGGAATTAAGTTGAACAAGCTCTAAATTTTCATGTTCACCAACAAATTTTGCTGCTCTGTAAAGTCTAGAGTGATAATTCCATTGATCTAGAACTCTTAGTTTTGAATCAATTTCAACATTTCTTGCAATTCCGTCTTCAGAAATTACAGCAAGACCAAGGCTTGTAATAAGTTCTGGTATGCCATGATTTATTTCTGGGTCAATATGATAAGGTCTACCTGATAAAACTATTGCCCTTTGATTTTTCTTATTAACTTCTTCTAGAATTCTATTTCCTTCATTTAAAATGTCAAGCCTATATCTATCTTGTTCTTCATAAGCTGCACGCACAGCTTTTTTTACTTCATCTTTTGGTATAAAGTGGAAGACTTCAGAAAGTCTCTTTTCAAGTTTTTTTCTGTCATCAAAGGATATAAAAGGATTCATGAATTTTACTTTGCCATCAATTATTGCATCGACATTATTTTTTATTACTTCAGAATAACCTGCAACTACAGGGCAGTTTAAAGTGTTATCGGCATTTTTAAATTGCTTTTCTTCATAAAATACAGCTGGATAAAATATAAAATCTATTCCCTTTTCTATTAAATCTTCTATATGACCATGAGAAATTTTGGCAGGATAGCAGGCAGTTTCACTAGTAATAGTTTCTATCCCCTTTTCATAAATTTCTCTTGATGATTTACTTGAAAGGACTACAGAATATCCAAGTTCTGTTAAAAATGTGTGCCAGAAGGGATAATTTTCATAGATATTTAAAACTCTAGGAATACCAACTATACCACGTTTTGCTTCTTTTTCTGGAAGAGATTTATAATCAAAAACTCTTTCATATTTATAGCGATACATGTTTGGAAGTTCATCTTCCTTATTTCTTACGCGACCTGCTCCCTTTTCACACCTATTTCCTATAATATACCTCTTTCCATTTGGAAAAATATTTACAGAAAGGGCACAATTATTTGTACATTGTCTACAATTTGTAGAAATTGATTTGTATTCAAATTTTTCTAATTCTTCTTCAGAAATTAAATTAGATTTACCTGTGGACTTTTCTTTAGAGATAAGTGCCATGCCAAGGGCGCCCATAAGTCCTGCAATATCTGGTCTTGTTACATCAACACCAGTTAAATTTTCAAAGGCCCTTAAAACTGCATCAGACAAAAATGTTCCGCCTTGAACTACTATGTGTTCTCCTAATTCCTTTGGATCTCTAATTTTTATTACTTTTTGTATTGCATTTCTAATTACTGAATAGGCAAGTCCTGCAGAAATATCTGGAACTGATGCCCCTTCTTTTTGTGCTTGTTTTACATTTGAATTCATAAAAACTGTGCAGCGTGAACCTAAATCCACTGGCTCTCTTGATAATGTGGCTTCCTTTGAAAATTCTTCTGCACTCATACTTACTGAATGGGCAAAAGTTTCAAGAAAAGAACCACAGCCAGCAGAGCAAGCTTCATTTAATAAAATAGATTCTATTACACCATTTTTTATTTTCATGGACTTCATGTCCTGTCCACCAATATCTAAAATAAAATCAACTTCTGGATCAAAATATTTTGCAGCAGTAAAATGTGCTATAGTTTCTACTTCTCCAAAATCTAAATTTAGAGCTGCTTTTAAAAATTCTTCACCATAACCAGTTGTACCACAGCCTGCAAAATATGCTTTTTCATTTTTTTCCTTATAAATTTCTTTTAGATTTTCTATGGCAATTTCAAGTGGGTTTCCCTTATTTGAGCCGTAGAAACTATATAAAAGTTCATTTTTATCAGAAATTGCAACAAGTTTTGATGTAGTTGAACCTGAGTCAATGCCCAAATAAATTGGTCCCTCATAAGTTTTTAAATCAAGTTTTTTTAAGGACTTCGTCTTATGTCTTTCACGAAATTCTAAAACTTCTTCATCACTTGTAAAAAGTGGCGGCATTACTGTACTTTCTTTTATATTTATATCTGCCTTATTATTGACCCTATTAAAAAGTTCAACAAAAGAGATTGGTTTTGAATCAAAACTTGAAAGTGCCGCTCCAAGTGCAACAAAAATTTGTGAATTTTCTGGAGAAATTATTTCATCTTCACTTAAATCTAAAGTTTCCACAAATCTTTCCTTTAACATTGGCAAGAAGTGTAGAGGTCCACCTAAAAAGGCAACATTTCCCCTAATAGGCCTACCACAAGCAAGATTTGAAATAGTTTGATTTACAACTGATTGAAAAACAGAAATAGCTATATCTGATTTACTTGCGCCTTGATTTATTAAAGCTTGGACATCAGTTTTTGCAAATACACCGCAACGTGATGCAATTGGATATAATTTTTTATAATTTTTTGCCATTTCATTTAAGCCAGATGCATCAGTTTGAAGAAGAGAAGCCATTTGATCTATAAAGGCTCCAGTTCCTCCAGCACAAATGCTATTCATTCTTTGTTCAACAGAACCTCTTAAATAAGTTATTTTAGAGTCTTCTCCACCAAGCTCAATGGCAACATCAGTCTTTGGAATAAAACATGATATCGCCTCTCTACCTGCCACAACTTCTTGAATAAAATCAATATCAAGGAATTTATGAACTGATAATCCACCACTTCCAGTTACGTTTACAGTAACTGTATCATATTTAAAATCATCATAAACTTCATTTATTACATCTTTTACAGTTTTTCTAACATCTGAAAAATGTCTTCTGTAAGTTTTATACAAAATATTCAATTTTTCATCTAATATTACAAGTTTAACTGTTGTAGAACCAACATCTAATCCCATATGAATTAGCATACTCTACTTCTCCTTTCAAAATAAAAAATAAATAAGTATAATTTATTTTTAAAACCTTTTTAATAATTTATTTGAATTAAGATAATTTTTATTAAAATTATTGAAAAATAATTATTGCACTTTAGAAGCACTTAATCAATATATTTTTTAAATAAAGTTTGATATTTATTATAAAAATATTAAACATTTCTTAACATTTCGTCTTCCTCTATTATAAACCACTTTTGTGTTTTTTAGTGAAATATTTAAATTCTTTTAAAGTTTTTTCAATAAAAAAAAAGAGAAAGTTAATTCTCCTCTTACAATTTAAATTTAATTTTAAAAATAAAAAAAGATAGGCCCATAACCTATCTTTCTTTTAAGTAATTAGTCTTCAGGATTTGGAGCTCCAACTGGACAAACAGCTGCACAGCTACCACAATCGATACATTGAGCTTCGTCAATTGAATAAATATCTCCTTCAGAAATACATCCAACAGGACATTCTGGTTGACATGCACCACAAGCGATGCAAGAATCATTAATTACATATGCCATTTTATTTACCTCCATAAAATTATACCAAAATTTATGAATTTTTATATTCATAATGTTCTGTCATAATAGTAACATAATAATTTTAAATTTTCAATCATTATTGTTCTTTTTTTATGATTAAATTTTTATTTTATTGCGACTTTATATTAATTTTCTCAAATTAATGAGCTTTTAGAAGGCTTTTAACTTTTAAAATTTTTAAAAAATTTATTTTATAACTTTTAAACTATTCATTAAAACTAATAATTCATAGCATTTTACTATGTTTTATTCTTCCCTAAAAACTCTAAGAGAATTTACTATACAAATTAAGGCAACTCCTACATCTGCAAAAACAGCAAGAGGCATAGATACATATCCAACTGCACCAAAAATTAAAACTAGAACTTTTAAAAATAAAGCTATAAAAATATTTTGGTAAGCAATCTTCTTAACTTTCTTTGCAATGTCAATTCCTCTTACAACAGAAGAGATATCATTTTTTAATAAAACTATATCAGAAGTTTCTATTGCTATATCAGATCCACTTCCCATACTTATACCAAGATAAGCACTTGCAAGAGAAGGTGCGTCATTAGTTCCATCTCCTACAAAGGCAATTTTTTTATTTTTTTCAATTTTTTTAATTTCCCTAACTTTATCATCAGGAAGAAGTGAGCCCTTGTAATAATCTATTCCAACTTCACTTGCTATTTCCTTAACTACATTTTCTTTATCACCAGAAAACATATAAGTCTTAATTCCCCTCTTGTGAAGATTAATTACACTTTCTTTAACGCCATCTTTTATCTCATCTTTTAATTTAATTATTCCTAATATTTCCTTCTTATCTGCAACAAATACATCTACATAATTAGAATTTGAATCCTTTTCAAGTTTTAAAGAAAAATCATCCATTAATTTTTTATTTCCAACAAGATAAGTTTTTCCTTCTAATTCAAATTCAATTCCCTTACCACCAAAATTCTTTAAATCTTGTGGAATTTTTTTCGTTTCAAAACTTTTTACAATTGCCTTTCCAATTGGATGTGTTGAATACATTTCTCCAACAGAAGCAATTTCTAAGATCTCATCTTTGGAAGCTTTTATTTCTTCAACTTCTGCAATTGTAAATTCTCCCTTGGTAACTGTACCAGTCTTATCAAAGGCAATCCCCTCTATATCAGTTAGAGCTTCAATAGAATTTCCACCCTTTACAAAAATTGATCTTCTAGAAAGTGAACCTATTCCAGCAAAAATTGTCAATGGAACAGAAATTGCCAAAGCACAAGGACAAGATATTACTAAAAATATTGCAGCCCTATAAATTGATTCTTTAAAAGTTAGTGAACTTGCAAAATTTAAAACTAGGAAAAGTAAGACTGCAAGTCCTATGACAATAGGTGTGTAAATTTTTGCAAATCTTGTGATGAATTTTTCAACTTTTGCCTTACTGCTACTAGCGTTTTTAACCATGTCTATTATTTTTGCAATAGTTCCCTCTTTATATTCTTTTGTAACTTCTACTTCTAAAGAGGAATCTAAATTTACAAAACCAGAAGTTATTTCATCTCCAACTTCAAGAGAAATTGGTGCAAATTCACCAGAAATATTTGAAGTGTCAAGATTTGATGAACCCTTAATTATTTTTCCATCAAGTGGCACTTTTTCTCCAGGCATAATTACAATAATTTCACCCACAGAAACTTCTGCAGGATCAACTTTTTTTACTGTATCAGCTTTTTTTAAATTTGCAAATTCCGGTTTTAATTTTAAAGCCTCTTTAATTGAATTTTTGGAACTATCAACAGCCTTGTCTTGAATAATTTCTCCTACTGTATAAAATAACATAACAGCAACAGCTTCAGCATATTCTCCAGCAATTATGGCTGCAAGAGATGCCACAGTCATGAGAAATTTTTCATCCATAAAATTTCCCTTTGTTATTTTTAAAATAGAAGGCTTAACTATATCGTAGCCAATAATTACATACAAAATAAGGTAAGAAATAAGAGAAATTTTTTCATCTAATTTTATAAAATGTAAAAATATTAATCCTAGGAAAACAAAAATACATTTATAAATGGAAAAATTTTCTTCCTCTTCTTCCTCTATCTCTTCACCTATTTCTTCAGTTACAATTACACCATCTTCAATGGAATCAACTACTTCTTGAATTTCAATTTTTAAATCCTTGGATTCTTTTTCAGATTCCAAGATTAATTCATCATTTAAAAAATCGTAGTGTAATTTTTCCATATCAGGCATTTTTTTTAGTGCCTCTTCAATTTTACCTGCACAATTAGCACAAGTAAGTCCCCTTAAATGAAAAATATATTTACTCATAATAACCTCTCAAAAAATATAATTCGATACTTGTTCATATATTCATTATATTACATTTAAGATTATTGTCAATACAAATTAAACTTTAATTTTAAAAAATATATGAGATAATATATAAAGAAATTTCCATGGGAAGTTAGTCTTTAAAAACTTTTTAAATTTTTTGTAAAAAATAGTTGACAAAAATCAACTGGTCCGTTATGAAGGCCCACCATTAACTTGCCCAGATAGCTCAGTCGGTAGAGCAGAGGACTGAAAATCCTCGTGTCGCTGGTTCGATTCCGGCTCTGGGCACCATAAAGAGTACCAATTCTGTTGGTACTCTTTTTTTTTCAAATATAACTTAATAATATGATTATATTAAAAACACACTAACATTTATTGTCAGTGTGTTTAAATTCCTCATCATTGATTTTTTCAAAAAGTTCTGGTGGATACAAATAATCTTCCTCTTCTTCATCCACAATTCTATACCAACCCTTTTCAATGCTTATTACTTGATAAATCTTTCCATGAATCATATAAACTGGATCAGATTTACCTATATATTTAACTTTCATAAGCTATCTCCTATACTTAGCTTTAATATTTACAAACTATAAATTTTAATATTTTTTACATTAGAATAGATTATTTATTTGCCAAAGATTCTTAGCATATTATTACAATTACTTATCCCTATAACGAGGACCAAATTGAGCTATTAAAATTGTATTTTTTTCAACCCTATAAACAATTCTATTCTTATCGTCAATTCTTATACTCCAATACTTTAAGAGGTCTCCCCTCAATGGTTCAGGTTTTCCAATTACTTACTAGGGACTTCTTTCAATGTCCTTTATAATTTTTTAAAATTTTTTTTAAAGTTTTTTTATCTTCCTTCAGCCAATAATTAAAATCTTCCCAAGCATCATCAGACCATGATTTTATCATCAAAATCTAGCTTATGAATTTTTTCCTTCCCTTCTTCAAGCTCTTTTATTGATTTTCCAAGTCTTTTAATATTTTCTTGAGAATAAAAGGGATCAGCTAATATTTCAAAGGGGATTCTTTGCTCATTCACCAACTTAGTTACATATACAGTAAGTGCTGAAGTCATATTAAGTCCCAATCTTTTACAAATATCTTCCATTTGTTTTTTTAGTTCAGAATCTATTCTAAAATTTATTGTAGCTAGACTCATAAATCCACTCCTCGTATATATATCACGACACATTGTGTATAAAATGTTATAATAAATAAAATAAATTGAAAATATTAATTTAAATGATTTTTATATGGCAGGACTCCATAACATCTATTGCAGATTTTTTCTTTTCATCTGTGAGTCCTTCTGTTAAATCTTTATATAGATAAATATTTTTTTCTGGCAAAAATCCCTTTACAAGTAAAACATTTGAAACTACGCAAATATCTGTTACAAGACCTAAGAAATAGATACTATCTATTCCCTCTTTTTTATCTAAATTTTTTAAATAGTTTCCAAGTTCAACTGAAGCAAAAGTATTTTTTTCAAATTTTTTCGACTTATCAAAAGATTCTGTCTTTTTTAATTCATCTGCAATTTCGTGACCCCAACTTCCCTTTATACAGTGCTCTATTGGAAGATTTTCGCCTTCCCTTGTCTTTAAATAATCTTCATAATGGGTATCCAAGGTGTAAATTACTTCTCCCTCAAATTCCTTTACCTTTTCCACAACCTTATCTAAAAGTTTTTCTGTCTTTTCTCCCTTTAGAGATCCGCTAATAAAATCATTTTGCATGTCAATTACAACTAATACCTTCATATTCTCACTCCTTTTCACTATGATACAATAAGTTTTACATAATTAAAAGTTAACTGTATAATATTTTGGGGTGAATTATGAAATACAAGAGCACTATAAAGGCAGAATTTTTATACAGAAAAAATAGATTTATAGCAATTTGTAAAAAAGGTTTTTTAAGCTTAACAGTTTATGTTCCAAATACTGGCAGGTGCAAGGAACTTCTCACAGAGGGTGCAACAGTTTTTCTAACTTATGATGACAATCCCAATAGAAAGACTTCTTACACTTTAATTGCTGTTATGAAGGGCGAAAAAATTATAAATATTGATTCCCAAGCTCCCAACCAAATTGTTGAAGAAGCTCTATTAAAAAATAAAATTGACTTAGGATTTAAGTATAATAAAATAAAAAGAGAATACACTCATGGCGATTCACGCTTTGATTTTTATTTAGAAGGGGAAAATAAAAAGGCTCTTTTAGAAGTTAAGGGTGTTACTTTAGAAAAAAATGGCATTGTCGCCTTCCCCGATGCACCAACATCAAGAGGTCTCAAGCACATAAAGGGTCTTATAAATTCAAGGGATGATTACTTAACTTACCTTTTATTTGTAATTCAAATGAAAGATGTAAAATTTTTTACGCCAAATTATTTGACAGATGAAAATTTTTCAAAGGGACTTTTAGATGCAAGTAATAATGGAGTTAAAATTCTTGCTTACGACTGCCATGTTGCGAGAAATTCTATTGAAATTTCAGAAAAAGTGCCTGTGATTTTGGAGGAAAAATGGAATTTAGACTAGCAAAAGAAATAGATAGAGAAAAAATAGAAAAAATTTATGAAGATGGTTCCCTTAAATTAAAATCTCTTGGCATAAATCAATGGCAAGGAAAGGAAAAACCAAATCTCCATGATTTTACAAATTTAGAGGACAATAAAATTATTTATGTACTTGAAGATGAAAAAGAAATTGTTAGTACCCTAATTATTTATGATCACGATGATGATTATGAAAATAATCTTCATGGAAAATGGAATAGTCCAAAACCGTACCTTGCTCTTCACAGAATTGCAACTTTAAGCTCTCAAACAAAAAAAGGCTACGGAAGAAAAATTATTGAATTTGCTGAAACTTATGCAAGAGAAAATAATTTTAAATCTGTGAGAATTGATACCCATAGAGAAAATAAGTCCATGCAAAGCCTTTTAAACTCTCTTGGCTATTCTTATGTGGACATAGTTTATCTTGGTGGCACAAGAGAAAGATTTGCCTACGAAAAAGTATTGTGAGGTTAATATGTTTAAAGAAAAAGAAGACAAGAGGTTTATAAAAATTTTTAAGGAGGGCTCTCTTACTGAGTCAATACAAATTCTATTAGACACAGAAACGGGAGTTAATTATATACACCTAAATGCAGGCTACGGAATCAGCCTCACTCCCCTTTTAGACAGCGATGGAAAAGTTGTAGTTTCAAGTCAAAGAGAGATACAAAATTATATTGAAAGAAATTAAAAAAAGCCACAGCTTACTAAAAATCTTAAAGTAAACTGTGGTTTTTATTTAAATTAAAAGTGGCAAGAAAACTGTTGCTAAACCTAAGAATATGAAAAAGCCAAATACATCTGTAAAGGTTGTAAGAAAAATTGATGATGCAATGGCTGGGTCCACCTTTATCTTATCTAAAATAAGTGGAATTAAAAATCCCATGGAGCAGGCAATTATCATATTGGCAATCATGGCTAGGAATAAAATAAATCCTAAATAAATATTGTGATGCCAAAAAACAAAAACTGCCGCTGCTAAAATTCCTATAATTGCACCTTCAAAAAGTCCCAAAAATATTTCCTTAAATATGAGTTTATAGTCTTCTTTAAGAGATAATTCTCCCCTAGCAAGAGATGTCAGTATAATTGAAAGAGTTTGTGAGCCAGCATTTCCGCCCATTCCCGTTACAATTGGCATGGCAGCAGATAGGACTACAACTTGCGAAATTGTGGATTCAAAACCCTTTACAACTGAAGATGCCAAAAAGGCTGTCAGTAAATTTACAATTAACCAGGGGATTCTTGATTTAAAAGAATCCATCCAAGATGAATCGTAAACTTCGTCTGCATTTACACCGTGCATCTGCAAAATATCTTCGTTGTGTTCTTGATCAATAATTGCGATAATGTCTTCTGATGTTATAACACCAAGTATTGCCATGTTGCTATTTACAACTGGCAAAATATCTAGTTCATACTTACTAAATAAATTTGCGGCAACTTCTTGGTCGTCAGTTCCATATACGTAAAAGTCCACTTCTTTTAAAATATCTTTAAGTAGCTTTTTTGCATTGGAAACTAATAAATCTCTTATTGTAACAATACCTTGAAGTCTGTGATAATCATCTGTTACAAAAATTTCGTCAATAATTTCTGTTTCAGGTGAAATAGATCTAAGTTTTTTTATAGCTTCTTCTGCTGTCAAAGTTTCCTTTAAGGCAATAAAATTTGTGGTCATTATACCACCGGCAGATTCTTCATCAAAGGAAAGAATCATCTTTAAAGTGTTTTTCTCTGCACTTTTCATTGAAGATAAAATTGCTTTTCTTCTAACAGTAGAAAGAACTCCCAAGAGGTCGGCTACTATAGAAGTTTCCATGTGAGCAAAAATATCTATTAAATCATCATCAGTAAAATATGCCATCATCCTTGCACTTAAATCATCTTCTGCCGATTCAAAAAGAAGTGCCATGTTTTCCTGACTAATTAAGCTTAAAAAAGTTTCCAGGTCTTCATCATCTAAATCTTCAACTTCAAGGGCAATATCAACAGGGTGATATTCATCAAAGAGACTATTTAAGAGCATCCCATCTTTTATATTTATTATTTTTTTAATTTCTTCATTTAAATCCATTTTTTTCACCTGCCAAAGTTTCTAAATCTGTTACAAAAGAAGAAATATCATTTTTCATTCCATTTGTATAATGTGAGTACATCAAATATAGTTCATTCTTTGCCCTAGTCATAGCCACATAAAAAAGTCTTCTCTCTTCACAAAAAAGCTCCTGGTCTTCTCTTATTGCATCAAGACTTGCAGTAGATGGCAAAGTACCCTCATATAAGTCTACAACAAAAACTCGTAAAAATTCAAGACCCTTGGCTGAATGAATAGTGGAAAAAGTTAAATTTGCCTTGTCACTTCTTGGCTTTAAAAGATCGTACTCCAACTCCTTTAATCTTCCAATAAATAAATCAAGAGAATTTGCACTTTTTGCAATTAACTTTAAATAATATAAATATTCATTTAAAGTCGCCTCTGTCTCCATAAATCTCTTAGAGTTTTCCCTTAAATATTTGCCATAACCCATTTGTTTGTCTATATAATTAATGGCATCATAGACATCGCTTCTTGCAATTTTTTTAAATCCAACTAATAATTTATTTATATTTTTGTGATAATAAGATGGAAGTCCTGGATAGTCCTTTAAAATATTAAAAATATTTTTTCCACGATTTCTCTTCATATAGTCAATATGTTTTTTGGAAATATAACCATCTAATTTAAAATAAAATTTTTCGTAGAGATCAATATCTGATAAGTCTCGTGAAAAATTCAAAATATCTAAAATATCACGAGTAATAAAATGGGAAAAGAACTTAGTTTTTTTGTCCTTTATATTAAAATTATAATTTTTTCTCTCAAAATACTCCACAAGACCAATGCTGGAAAGATTATTTCTATATAAAACACAAATATCTCCTGCATCTCTTTTCATTTCCTTTTCAATAAAGGCATATTGGTCTTTTGGTTCCTTGACCTTAATTATGTTTACAGGTTTCGCAAAAGGATTTTCCGTTATTACAGTTTTTTCAAAGCGATTTTCATTTTGTGCAATAAAAATATTTGAAATATTTACAATATTTTTTGTAGAGCGAAAATTTTCTTCCATATAAAAAGTTGCTAGGTCAGGATATTCTTTTTCCAGCTTAAAAAGTTCTTCAGTATTTGCCCCTCTAAAACCATAAATTGACTGGTCATCGTCAGCAACAACAAATAAGTTGTTATCAGGTTTTGCAAGAAGTTTTAAAACTTGAAATTGACTTCTACTTGTGTCCTGACCTTCATCAAGTTGAATAAACTTAAACCTGTCTCTATATTTTTTCCTGATAGAAGCATCACTTTTTAAAATCTCATAGGAAAGATTTATCATGTCATCAAAATCAATTAAATTTTTATCTTTTTTATATTTCTCATAAGTTTCGTAAAACTTAACAAAATTATCAGTGTCGCATCTTTTTGTTTTTGCAAAAGAATTGGGACTAAGCATCATATTTTTGCAATAGCCAACTTCAGAAATTGCCGTCTCAATACGCTCTTCTGTGGGATAAGTTTTATTTACATCTCTATAAATGTCCCTTAAAATTTCATATTTTTTCTTTAAATTTGAATCAATTAAACTTAAAGTTTTACCAGATTTTTTTGAATAATCACGAACAATAGAATAGCAAAAAGCATGAATGGTAGAAAATAAAACATTATTCTCGCCAAACATTAAGTTGTAACGCATTTTAATATCAAGAGCTTGTGCCTTTGAAAAAGTTATAGTAAGAATATTCTTTGGGTCTACTCCTCTTTCTAGTAATCTCTTTGTCCTATGTAAAATCATCGTTGTTTTTCCTGCACCTGGAACAGCAAGAACAAGACCAGGCCCCTTAAAATGTTCTACTGCTTTTAATTGATTAGCTGTTAAATTCACTTTCTGCCTCCCCTTCTAGTGTAAACTATTTCATAATTATTTTAAATCTATTTTTTTAACAATGCCATTGTGATATAATTTAAATATAAACTGGTTTAGGGGGTATTACTATGTTAATGACAAATTTCTTGCAAAAGAGAAAGTCTGTCAGAAATTTTAAAACGGACACAGTTCCAAGAGACGTCTTGGAAAATATAAAATTACTTATGGACGAAATGGATCGTGAAGAAAGTGGCATAAGTTTTTCTCTTTATGAAAATGGAAAAATTGTCGCAGAAGGACTAAAGGGTAAGGCAGGCTATGCAGGAGTCATGATTGAAGCTCCACACTACATAGCCTTAGATATTGATGGGAAAAAACCGCTTAACATATTAAAGGGTGGCTATTGTCTAGAAAAATTAAATACAAAAATAGTTGATCTTGACCTAGACACTTGTTGGATAACAGTTGATAGCGTTGATGAAGATACAAAAAAATCAATTTTCGGAGAAAAGGGAACTGGAATAGATTATTTAATCGCCATTGGCTATGGACAAAAGAAAAAATTATTTGATCCAGAAGTTACAAGTTCAAGACTTAGTGTAGAAGAAATTGTTTTCGCAGAAACTATTGGACAAGCAATTTCTATAGAAACACTTGAAAATTATGGACTATTTGATGTGTTTTCATCAGTAAGATATGCACCAAGTCACAAAAATTTCCAACCATGGAGATTTGTCCTTAAAGGATCAAATGTAGAAGCTTATATGGTAAAATCTGAAGAAGACAACAGATCTTTTATAGATATGGGCGTTGTTTTATTTTACATGGAAGAAATGCTAAAGACAATTGGCATAAATAAAAAATGGACAATAGACTTAAAGGATGCAGGCAAATATTATTATATCGGCTCCTTTACCCTATAAAATTTAAAACGCAAAAAGAAGCTCATTCCTTTAGAGCTTCTTTTTTTCTGTATTCACTTGGACTTAAACCTGTAAATTTTTTAAAGGACCTTGTGAAATTTGATGGACTTGTAAAGCCAAGTTCCATAGAAATTTCTGTTATGTTTTTATCTGTCTTCATTAAAATTTCTTCTGCCTTCATCATTCTTAAATTATTCATGTACTTTATAGGAGTGTACTGAAATTTTCTAATGAATTTATTGTTTAAGTTTGACTTAGAAAGTTTAAATTTCTTTGTAAGCATATCTAAAGTAATATCCTTGTCTAAATTTTCTTTAATGAAGTCTTCAATTAAAATAATTTTCTCACTATTTCCTTCCTTCTGATAAGATTTCCTTATTTCAGAAGTTTTTTCCCTTGTAATATCGTAAATTAAATCCAGAGCCTTTATAGAAATTCCTAAAAAATCTTCACTTTTTAGTACTTGTATAAGTTCATTGGCCCTTTGAATTAGTTTTTCATTTTTATAGACAAAACCCATATCCTTTATTGAATTTATTTTTTTCAAAAATTCCCCTAAAATTTTTCCGTAAAAAGAATCTTTATCTATCATATTTTCAAAAATAAAAAAATTAAAGGCTTGAACTCTGTCCTTGGTCGTATAGGATTCCCTTGCATAGGGAAGAGCCTTACCAATAAAAATTTCTCTCGTTATTAAAATTTTTGTATCATTAATATAAGTAAAGTAATTACCTTCATAGCTATAAGAAATCCTATAACCCTTGTTTCCCTTACTATCAGAGGCATGCACCTGATACCTTTCCCTTAAGTCTATATACATGAGCATAAGTCCTGGGAAGAGTTTATAACCTTTCATTGTATTTTTTGGATGGCTTATCCCTTGATACTCTATAAAATCATCATTATCATCGACGACCTCAAAGTCCCAGGAAGCTAAATTATTATTATTTTTCATTTACAAACTCCAAAATATTTTCATCTGCGCTCTTAATAAATTCATAATCGTGTGTGATTATAATAATTGTTTTGTTTTGCTTTTTCATTTCTTTTAAGAAGCTAATTAATTTTTTCATATTCTTTAGGCACAAGCCAGAAGTTGGTTCATCTAACAAAACTATTTCCTTCTCGCTAGCAAGGGCTAGTCCAAGGGCAAGCCTTTGTTTCTCTCCTCCAGACAAAGCTTGAGGGTGTCTGTCCTTCTTATCCCAAAGTCCCAAATCACGCAAGATTTTTTCCTTTAGAAGGTCGTCATCTGATACTATGGTAATTTCTGAGTAAACTGAATCTGTAAATAATTGATAGTTTACATCTTGCATAACAAGAGAAATTTTTTCATAGGGTCTCTTTATTTTCTCAGATCCATAATATAAGTCGCCCCTTTGCCCCTTATTAAGTCCACAAATATTTCTTATAAAAGAGGTCTTTCCTATCCCATTGGCTCCAATTATAAAATAAATTCCCCTGTCAAAGGATAGGTTAAAATCAAAAATTACCTTTTCACTTCCCCTATACTTACAGCGAAAGTTTCGACACTCCATTATCTTGTCATGATTAAAATTTTTGTCAAAAAAAGATTTTTTTATGTATTTATCCTTATTCAAATCTTTCTTTTTTATTTCCTTTAAGGTCCTCAGCTTATGATTTTTTATAAATTCATCATTAAGCTCTTCTCTTTCGTATGAATTTATTTTTTTATCCTCTATTACAAAGAGCTTATCCATTATATCCCTTAGATAGTAAAGCCTGTGCTCTGCAATAATTATAATTTTTTTCTTTTCCTTTAATATCTCAATAATATTTTTTAATCTCTCAATTGATATATTATCAAGAGAGGCAGAGGGCTCATCAAAAATATAAATTTCATTATCCATTAGGGCAACAGATGTAATAGCCACAAGTTGCTTCTCCCCACCCGATAATTTAAACAGATCTCTATCAAGTAATTTATCTGTCCCAAAAATCCTTGTATAGTTATCTATTTTACTTAATATTTCCCCTCTTTCTACATTTCTGTTTTCAAGGGCAAAAGCCATTTCATCACTTGAATTGATACAGTAGAATTGATTTTTTGGATTTTGAAAAACGGTGGAAATATATTGACTCCTATTGCTTATGTTCTCGTCAAATAAATTTTTCCCCTTAAATAAAAGCTGACCCGACATTTTGGCATTATTTATCTCTGGAATTATCCCATTAATTAGCTTTATAAAAGTTGACTTGCCTGAGCCTGACTCGCCACTTATTACATTTACACTGCCCCCTTCAAAGGACAGATTAATATTTTCAAATATTGTGTTTTCTTTGCCCTCATAATTTTCATAGGCTAAGGAAAAATTTTTAAACTCTAACATATTTTCACCCTGATGAATAAAATAATTATAAAAACTCCAAAGGTCATTAAGACATAATCTTGTAACTTCAAACTTGCATCAGAAATAGATGACCTATCTCCATCCACTCTCATTCCCCTTGTCATTGCTGAAATAGCAACATTGTCAGCAGTCTGTGATGTAATCATTAAAAGGGGAACAAACTTATATTCCAAAATCTTACAAGAATCTTTGAAAAAATTTTTCATAGTAAGTCCATGCATATACATGGCCTCATTTATTTTAATGTAATCTTCTTTTATTGAATAAAAAAATCTAAACATTACAGAAACTGGAATGATCAAAAAATTTGGCAGTCTCATTTTCTGTAAAGAGTAAACTAGATCACTCATTTTTGTTGTAACTAGAGCATAGTAACCCATCATAACCCCAGGCAAGACTCTTATAATTATCCCTACATAAAGATTTAAAATCATTGTCCAAAAATTTTGCGAAAGATTAAGCAAGAGTCCTTGTGCTAAGACTGCCACAGAAGTATATAAAAGTCCCTTAATTAAAAGGGACCACTTTCTATCAAATAATGCAAGTAAATAGGGAAAGATTGCTATTAAAATTCCAAGATAATAATATCTCCTTCCAAGAGAACCTTCAATGGCAGCAATCCCTATTACATTTGTTAAAAATATTTTTGTCCTAAAGTCGATTTTCATTAAACCATTCCTGCTTTTTTGAAGTGCTTATTTAGGATTTTAATTCCAATAGTGCAGCCTAGGTATCCACCTAACATACCTACTAGGACTACAGGTATAAAGGACCAAGTTGGCATAACAGATAATAGTTTTTCTGCATATTCAGCTCCATAATCTTGGTCGATTAAAGATTGAATAAAGGCATCTCTAGCAAAATAAATTGGTATTAAATTTGCAGCCGCAAAAATCATAAATACTGTATAAGTTAGTCTTGCAGTCTTTACTGACTTGTAGCCGCCCCTTTTTAATATCACTTCACAAATTAAAGACAATATAATTATGGCAGGCAGAACTATTAGACCATGGCCTGACATTGAAAATACAAGTCCAAAGACTATACCCATGATAAAGACCATGCCAAACTTGTCTATCTTTGTTGAATAAAGCATAAAGACTGGTCCTGAAAGCAAACCGCAGGCGAAGGGAACTAGAGGCATAAGTACAGGTATAAAACCTATCATACCTCCACACCAAGTTGCCATTACAGTTAAAAGTGAAAATACACCTGCATTTACTAAATCCCGAATTCCAAATTTTTTCATTATATCGTCTCCTAGTATACAAATTCTTCTGACTTCTTTGATGACTCAATCATCTTCTTGTAAGTCTTACTTCTTTCTAGTAGTTCTTCATGTCTTCCAAAGTCTTCGATTCTTCCATCTCTCATAACAATTATTTGGTCTACATTTTCTATTGACTTCATCCTATGGGATATTATTATGACAGTTTTATTCTTTGTTAATTTATTCAAAGATTCTTGGATGTATTTTTCATTTTCCACGTCAAGTGATGCGGCAATTTCATCTAAGAGAATTATTTCTGCATCCTTTAAGAAGGCCCTTGCTATGGAAATTCTTTGCCTTTCTCCTCCAGATAAGTTTGAACCATTTTCGCCAATTTCTGTTTCATATCCCCTTGGCAATTCCTTTACAAAGTCATCACAGTTGGCAAGTCTTGCTGCTTCAAGGACTTCTTCATCACTGGCACTAGATCTGCCCAGTCTAATATTTTCCATCACTGATCCATTGAAGAGGGTTACATCTTGAAAGACCATGGAAATGTGTTTGAACAAGTCTTTTGTATCAATGTTTTTTATCTCTTTGCCATCAATTGTAATTTTTCCAGAGTCATAATCATATAGCCTTGCCACTAATTTTATTAGGGTGGACTTGCCGCAACCAGATGGACCTACAAGGGCAGTAGTCTTTCCCTGCAAGGCCTTAAAGGAAATATTATCTATAACTTTTTTGTCATCGAGGTAAGAGAAGGAAACCTTATTTCCTTTAATGTCAAAGGACCTTAAGTCTGCTCTTTTTCCCCTTTGAATTTTTTCATTTCTAAGTGCCTTTATCTTTTCAACTGGGGAATCAATATACATTAACTCCATATAAAATGCACTGAAGGCTGCAACTCCATCAATTAATCTTGCTGAAGCAAATAAGTAGGCTGCAAAATACAATATATTTATTTCTCCATCTATCAAGCTATTTAATCCAACATATATTGCAAGGGCAAGGGATAAGTTTGCCACAACTGTTGCAAAAACATTGGGGATAACTTGTCCCAATTCCGATTTAATATGCTCCTTTTCTAAGGACCTAACAAATTCAACGCCACTTTTTTCCTTTTCTTCAGTCAAATTGTAAGACTTAATCTCTGTAGATAGGTCTATCAGTTCTTGAAACATCTTTGAGGACTTCCTTTGCTCCTTATAATAGGAACTTACTCCCTTCTTTTGAATCTTGCCGGAAAGCAAACTCAAAATAGCAGAAATATAAATTGGCACTATAACTGCAAGCCCCAGTTTTAAATTTCCAATTAGTAACAAAATGGAAATAATAAGTAGATTTATTATAAAGCCATAAAATCCTGGAAGTGCATGAGAAAGGCCATGTTCGATTGCTTCTACATCCTTCATTATTGTTTGAGAAAGATCTGTTAAATCTCTACTTGAATAAAAACTAAGAGGCAAGTCCTTAATTATTTCAGAAATTTCTATCCTAAGGTTTGCAGATTCCTTATAGGTTTCGTTGTAAGTTGTAATGTAGTCCCTATTAATTACAAAAATCATAAGAAGGGCAATTATTACATAGGCGATGACTGAAATCCATGGACTAAAGTCTCCTAAATTTAACAAGCCTTGCATTACATACATAAGTAAGAACATAGGTAGCATATAAGAAAGGGTCTTTAGGCTAGAATATCTTATTGCAACAAGAGCACCCTCTGCCCCCTTGTCTGTAAGTCCAAAGCGATTTTTTAAATAAGTTTTCATCAGTCAACCCTCCATTCATTTGCCTTCATATACATTTCCACAAACTTCTTATACTTGCTGTCTTCCTTGTAAAGTTTATCGTGACTTCCTCTTTCAATTAGCTTTCCATCTTCGATTAAAAGAATTTCATCTACTCCTCTTATGGAAGTGAGCCTGTGGGCAATCATAATTGTAGTCCTGTTCTTTATTAACTCCTTAAAGGCTCTTTGTAGTTCATATTCGTTTTCAGGGTCAGCAGCTGCTGAAGCTTCGTCCATAATTATTATTTTTGGATTCTTTAAGAAAATCCTAGCAATACTTACCCTTTGCTTTTCTCCCCCAGAAAGATTTACACCTTCTGCTCCAATCACTACATCATAACCATCTTTAAATTTGTCTATAAATTCATCACATCTTGCAAGTTTTAATGCCCTTAATACTTCTTCATCAGTTGCATCACTTTTTCCAAGCTTAACATTTTCAAAAATGGAGATACCTTGGAAGAGTTGTGGATTTTGAAAAACAATTCCTATGTTTTTCATAAGACTTTCCTTGTCATAGGAAGAAATATTTTTATTTCCAATTAAAATTTCTCCTGAGTCAACTGGGTATAGACCAGAAATTAATTTTGCTATAGTTGACTTACCTGAACCCGAACTACCCACCAAGGCATAGACATTATCTTCTTCAAGACTGAGAGAAAAGTTATTTAAAATTTTATTTTCTCCGTCATAGGAGAAGTCTACATTCTTAAATTCAATATTTTTGTTTAGGAATTCCCTTTGGTTTCCAAATTCTATTTCCTTCGCCTTCATTTCCTTGAATAAATTTTCAAGATTATCCACAGCAGAATTTGCCTGGAAGATATACATAGATACATACATAATTTTCATTGTGTTTAAATAGAATATCCCCGAGAATAAAGTGAAAAATAAAATTTTTGCCGCCCAAAGACCAGGATCAGCTCCCCTATTAACCATAAAGATTCCCAAAAATATTGGCGTAATTATAAAAATATTTAAAAGCCATTGGAAGAGGACATAAGGAATCCTGCAAGACATAGAATACTTGTAGACCATGTCTTTATAAATTAGAATCGAATCATAAAGTTTTTTAAAACCGATTAAGGGTGCGTTAAAAATCTTTACTACAGGCATAGCCCTTACATACTCAACTGCACCCGCATTCATTTCATCAAGCATATCCATGTACTTCTTCATAAAGGACTGATCACCCATCATATTTTTTACAAGGACTAGACTTATTAGGACAATGACAATAAAAAATATTCCAAGGTATAAATCCAATAGGAAGGTCAAGATAAGCATAAGTATGGGAGTTTGTCAATTATTTTTCTCACTTCTCCAGAATTGTGTAGGTCAAAAAAAGTATTAGACGCCCTAAGAAGATGCCTTATGCCTCTTTCACGAAGACGCGTTTCAAGTCTAAAACCTGCTAAGTGACTCATCCAAAGACCCATAAAGTATAAAAGACCATAGGCAATAAATAAAAATAAAATTTTTATTGCAAGACTTCTTTCTTCTGATAAGACCCCACCAGTAAATACATTCTTTAGCAAAATCCAAATCAAATAATAGGCATAAAATTCTAAAACAGTGCCCAAGGTCGTAAGTAGACTTGCAAGAATACCGTGAAGTCTTCTCTCAGGAATGTATGAAAATAATTTTTTGTATAATTTCAAAATATAACACCTCTCTTTATTTAATATCAAGTCAATTGATAACAATTATCGAAATAATTATAATATTTCTTTTTCCAATTTTCTTAACAAAAATACTTTTCTATTCAAAAAAATTTTTAATTATATTCAATTATAATTTATTTGTCATAAATTATTTTTAAATGAGAAAGTATAAACTTGTAGCAATAAATTAAAATTTCTACAAGAAAAAACAGTCCCACATAAATCATGTGAGACTGTTTTAAAATTTCTAAATTATTTTATACATAATTTTTTGCTTGGACTTTAGACCTGCTATATTGAAAGACCTTGCTTACAGGTTCAACTACAAATATTACAGCTAAACTTGGTAGAAGCCAAGATAAACCATAGGATGCAAGTGGTAGACTTCCTTCAAAGTTTGTTAAAAATGGTATAGTCATTTTAAATGTACTAGACATTACAGATACAAGAGGTAGACCTACTGCAAAAAATGCTGAAAATTTATAAGAATATTTTGAATATTTTACAAAATTATTTGTAACACCCATAAATATTAAAACTAAGGCAACTGGATATATAACTGTAAGTAGTGGAACAGAAAAGGCAAGTAATTTGTTAAGTCCAAAATTCGCCATTACAAAGGAGAAAAATGTCCAAAGGAAAACCCATCTTCTGTAAGATAATTTGTTGTTAAATAAAGAACAAAAATATTCTGATCCACTTGATATTAAACCTATACAAGTTGTCAAACAAGCAAGTGTAAATATAAGTGCTAATAAAACTAAACCTGAATTTCCAAGTGCAAGTCTTACTGCCTTAGTAAGAACAACAGCACCATTTTCAGAACCAGCAAAAGCGTTAGATGTAACCATGCCTACTTTAGAAAGCATTACATATACTAAAAATAAAACAGAACCAGCAAGTAAACCAGCCTTAGTAGTATAACTAGTAACTGTCTTTTTATCTTCTATGCCAAATCTTCTTATGGCAAGAGTAACAACAAAACCAAAGTTAAGGGCAGCAACGGCATCCATTGTTTCATAACCTGCTAAGAAGCCAGCAACAAGTGGTGCATCTTTATAATTTCCACTAGCCATAGCCACATTGCTTGGAAGACTCATAACTCTAACAAACATAAAAACTATTAAAAGTAAAAGTGCAGGAGTTAAATACTTTCCAACTCTGGCAACTAATTTATTTGGCTTTAGACATACCCAAAAGGCAACTAAAAAGAAAAATGCTGTGTATAAAAGTCTTGCTAGAGATAAACTAAAAGTTTCAGGTACATAAGGTGCTATTGCCATTTCAAAGGGAACAGATCCTGCTCTAGGTATTCCAAGTCCAGGTCCTATAGAAAGATATATTGCTGTAGTAAATACAAGAGCAAACACCTTACCTACTCTACTAGAAAGATTTTTTAAACCTTCAGTTTGTCCAACAGCTATAGCCCCAAGGATTGGGAATAAAACCGCCGTTACAGAAAAAGCTAAAAGGGAAACAAAAGTATTATTTCCTGCTTGATTTCCTAAAAATGGAGGGAAAATTAAATTTCCTGCTCCAAAGAACAAACCGAAGAGCATTATGCTCACTTGTAAAAATTGACTTCTTGATAATTTTTTCATTTTTTCCTCCTAAATTTTTAATTTTAGAAATAAAAAAAGCCCTTTGTCATATAGACAAAGGACGAAATTCCGCGTTACCACCTTTATTCTTACAAAATGTAAGCACTCTTAACAAGCATCAATCAATGCCGAGTATAAATAACGCCTACTAAAGCGGCAAATCTTACTAGGGTTCAGACTTGCATAAAGAAAAATGATTTTCGAATATATCTCCATTATAGGCTTTCACCAAACGCCTACTCTCTAAAAACTTTAATATACCTACTCTTTTTTTCCAATATTTTTTTATTAATAAAATTATTATTTGCTATTATAAGGAATATTTTTTTACTTGTCAAATACTTTTTTAAATTTTTTAAAAAATTTTTTAAAACATAAAAATTTAAGACAAATAATAAAATAACTTAATTTTAAATCCCAACAAAAACTTCCACAATTTTTCTTATCTTTTCTAAAACAGATTGTTTTTTCTTTTCTCTTGCCCCATGTCTTCGTGAAGTTGGAGGAATAATTCGATCTAAATCATCGCCTATATATTCTACATATCCCTTATTAATAGACCTTTCAATAAATCTCTTTGAATCATCATTTAGATTTTCTTCTTCAACTAACTCTTTAATTTTTTTATTCTTTTCCTTCTTTGCAAAACTATAGAAGGACTCGAGAATATCATCAGTATCCTTTAAGTTAGTCAAGTTTGTATTATTTATAAAGTCCATAATTAAATCTTCCTTAGCTCTCGTTCCAAGACTTGACCTTATTACTCTTCTAACTTCTGCCTTTATATTTTCAACATCATCATCTTTCTTAGACTTTTCTAAAATTAAAGCCAAAATATAGTCTAAATTTATTTCATCTGTTTTTAATAAATCAATTTGAAACTCAAGGTCAGAAAAATCAACTGTATTATCAAAAGAATCGCCCTTGCCCCTGAAGTTAATAATACTTTCTCTAATGTCAACATAGACGCTTTTCATGTCTTGCATTTGCCTATCTGAAATAATTTTTTCAAAATTTTCAAATTCATCAAAATTTTTCAAAATATTTTCTGCTTTAAGAAGCTCCCCAAAAAGCTCAACAAATTCTTTTTTATCAGCTTCCAAAGAAATTTCTGTTGGCTCAGGAAATTTAGCAACTATTTCATTGCAAATTTCAACATAACCCTTTTGAATCTTGCCTGTTTCTTCATCTTTAAAACCATTAATATATTCTTCATAACTTTTTTCCAAAATAATATTTACACTATTTTCATCGCCAAAAGTTTTTATAGCATCTCTAGTAGCATTTTCCAAATCCCTAAAGCAAACAATATTTCCAAAAGTCTTTACTTTATTTAGAATTCTATTTGTTCTTGAAAAAGCCTGAATAAGTCCGTGGTATCTTAGATTTTTATCAACAAATAAGGTATTTAAAGTAGGAGCATCAAAGCCTGTTAAAAACATTCCTACAACAATAATTAAGTCCACTTGTTTATCCTTAACTCTAAAAGATAAATCCTTGTAATAATTTTGAAACTCATTGCCATTAGTAGAGAAATTCGTTTTAAAATAAGCATTATAGTCATTAATTGCCTTTTCTAAAAATTCCTTTGCACTTGAATCAATAGCAGAAACATTAAAATCTTCTTCAGCAATTTCTCCAATAGCCCTTTGCTCTTCATTAGCTGCAAAACTATAAATAGTAGCTATTTTTAACCTTTTTTCGGGAGGCAAAACCCTTTGTTGCCTTTCAAACTCCTCATAATATAATTTAGCAGCATCAACACTTTGCACAGCAAACATGGCATTAAAACCATTAAGTCTCCTGTGCTTCAAATCATAAAACTCATTGCGATGTGTTTTTGTATCAAAAACCTTGAGAATATACTTTGTGATTTCACTTATTCTATCTGGATGAAGCAACATTTTATTTTCTAATTTCTTTAATTTATTTTCATCTTCCTCTTTTTCAGCACTTTTAAATTTAGCCTTAATATTGTTGTAATCAACCTTAAACTTTAATACCTTTCCATCACGAATTGCATCAGTGATTACATAAGAGTGGAGTTGTGCTCCAAAAATTCCTGCAGTTGTATCACCACCAAGAGAATTTTCAGGAAAAATTGGTGTACCAGTAAAACCAAATTGGTAGTACTTCTTAAAAGCCTTTCTTATATTTTTTTGAGCATCACCAAATTGAGATCTATGACACTCATCATAAATAAGAACACATTGCTTATCATAAATTTCATGATCCGGATTTTTCTTCACAAACTCATTTAATTTTTGTATAGTTGTAACAACAATTCTATTATCATCTTTTTCGATGCAACTTTTAAGCTCTTTGGTGTCCTTACTTCCATTGACAGAGTCAGGTTGAAATCTTTGGTATTCCTTCATAGTTTGATAGTCAAGATCCTTCCTATCAACAACAAAAAATACCTTATCAATAAAATCCAAATTAGTAGCAAGCCTTGCAGCCTTAAAAGAAGTGAGCGTCTTACCAGATCCAGTAGTGTGCCAAATAAATCCACCAGCTTCTGGTCTTCCAAACTTTTTCGCCTCATAACTAGACCTTATCTTCCATAAAATTCTTTCACTTGCAGCAATTTGATATGGACGCATAATTAGAAGAGTATTGTTGACATCAAAAACACAATACTTAGTAAGAACTTCAAGAATTACTCTTTTCTCAAAAAAAGTTTTAGTAAAATCCTCTAAATCACAAATAACTTTATTCTTAGCATCAGCCCATTCGCAAGTGAACTCATAATTGTTTTTATTTTGAGCAGTAGTGTTGGCAAAATATCTAGTATAAGTTCCATTAGAAATAACAAAAATTTGTACAAACTTATAGAGAGAATTATCACTATTAAAACTTTCCTTACTATACCTGTGAATTTGATTAAAAGCCTCGTGTAAATTTACACCTCTTTTTTTAAGTTCAATGTGAACAAGGGGCAGACCATTTACTAAAATAGTAACATCATAGCGATTGTGATTTTTGCCCTCTCCCCTTACCTGATTAGTAACCTGCAAGAAATTATTGTGAATATTTTTCTTGTCAATGATCTTAATGTTTTGCAAATGACCATCATCAAAGGTAAAATCATAAATATAATCTTCTTGAATCTTCCTAGTCTTTTCAACCATTCCATCATTAGGAGCATCTAAATATTCAAGTAAAAATCTCTCCCACTCATCATAAGAAAAAGAAACATTATTTAATTTTTCAATTTGAATCTTTAAATTTTTGTATAAATCTTCATTAGAACTTATCTTTATAAATTCATAACCTTGAGAAGTTAAATTATCAATTAACTTTCTTTCAAGTTCATTTTCACTTTGATAGGAAGATTCTCTAGCACTTAAATCTTTTTTATAATTTGCTAGAATAATACCATTGGTCATTTCAGCAATAGTTGACATTCCATAATTTATAATTTTCTCGGACATAATATCTCCTTTCTATTTAGGAAAATTTAAAAGCCTTTCACGGTAATACTCATATTGTTTTTGCCTTAACTCAATTTCTTTAGGTAAACCCTCATTAATGTCATTTACTAATTTATCAAACTTATCGAGGATAGAAACTATCTGTTCTTGTACTTCTTTATTAGGTAAAATAATTTCCATATTCCTTAATTTCCCTAGTGAGATAAAAACTTGACTACCTTTACTTTTATTTTCAGATAAATAATTTCTAATTCTCTCCGATTTAAGATAATAAAATAAATATCTCGATAAAATCTTATCTTTTGTTTTAATTAAACCAACATTTTTAATCGCAAAATTTACTTCTTCAGTTATTTGTGCTACTTCTCCAACTGTTCCTATCATAGTAAATAAAAGATCGTAAATATCAACCTTACTCCTTTTGTTTATATTCACATAATCTTTTTCACTAATATAATATGCGTTATTAAAATTAACTTTTCCATTTTTCACATTTTTAGAAGTAACTAAATATTTCCCAAATAATTGCTTCTTAGGTGAATCGTGAGTTCCATCTCTAACGTCACAAAATTCTCCTAACTTTTCTTTCTTAATTTTATATATGTTCAAATTTAATAGTTCACAAGCTTCTTTCAAGCTGTCAAAATAGCATCTAGCTATTTTGACTTGACTTGTACCATATTTTCGTCAAATGTCAAGAGTTTTTCACGATAATATTCATATTGTTTTTGCCTTTGTTCAATCTCCTCTGGCAACAAACCCTGAGTGTCAGAAAGCAGGTCTTGAAACTTATCCAAAACCTCAACAACCTTATTTTGTACTTCCAATATGGGAAATGATATCCTTATATTCTTTAAATCAGATAGATTTATTGCAGGTGTTCCACCTTCTTTTTTTAATTTTAAAATATGATTCGAATGGCTTAAGTAATAATAGATAAATTTATTTGAAATTCTATCTTTATTTATACTTTTAATACTGTAGCACAAAGCTCCTAGCCAAAACTTATCGTATTGATATCCAATAAATCCAATTCCTCCCTGACCTCTTGAAGGAGTTGTTACAGTATCTTCATCACAATTATATGAATCCAAATATCCAGATTCTATTGTTCCACCATTTATATATTTATATTGTCCTTCGTCCTTTATAACAATTTTTGGTTTAGATCCAGTATTAATTTCACAAATTTCCCCTAATTTCATTGTTTTAATTTTATAATAACTATTTTCTGATTCAAATATTTTATAATATATTTTCTTTAAGTATTCTTCACTTAAAATAATATCTCTATAATGCTCATACTGCTTATTTCTTGCCTGTAATTCAGCCTGTAATTTAGTAACATAATTTGTAAATTTATCAAGTATTTTTACAATTTTCCCTTGAGTTTCTAAAGATGGGATTGGAATTTCAGTTTCTTTAAGTATTGAAAAATGTCTCTTATATTCTCCTCTTATCTCATAGAAATTCGAAATTACATGATATAAATACCTTGCGTTGATATATTTCTCATTAGTTTTTAAAACTTTTATTCCATCTGCCCCTTGAACAAATGGAAAATCTACATACTTCAAACTTTCTGTATGATCACCAAATACAATATATTTATTACTTTCAAAAGCTGCATTAGTATCATTTGTATAGCCTACAATAAAACTCTGACCTTGATCAATAACTGGATAAATTCCTTCTTCTAAGTATTCTTTTCGGTTGAGTTTCTTCTTAGGCGAAACAACCATAATTTCTTTTATATCCCCTAACTTCTTCCACTCTACCTTTTCATTTTTTAATAATTCATCTATCTTACTCATCTTCAAGCTCCCTTACAATTTCATTTATAGAAGCTCTTAACTCATCTATTTTCTTAACAGTTTCATCTATTTCCTTGTTGAGGACTTTTATGTCTATTTTTTCTCTTGTGTCTTCCTTTTCTACATAAGTAGAAACTGAAAGATTATAATAATTTTCTACTATTTCATCTCTATCTACATATCTTGAAAAATATTCCTTTTCTTCACGATTTTTAAATTCTTCAACTATTGTATTAATATTTTTTTCTTCTAAGATATTGTTGTTAGTTTCTTTTTTAAATTCCTTACTTGCATCAATAAATAAGACCTTATTTTCTGTCTTATTTTTTGCCATGACGAGAATACAAGTTGCTATTGATGTGCCAAAGAAGAGATTTTCTGGAAGTTGGATGACGCAATCTATAAAATTATTATCTACAAGATATTGTCTAATAGTTTTTTCTGCTCCCTTTCTATAAAAAATTCCTGGAAAACATACTATGGCAGCTCTTCCCTTACTTGATAGATAAAAAAGTGAATGCATTATAAAGGCATAATCAGCATAGGATTTTGGGGCAAGTTTTCCTGCTGGGGCAAATCTTTCATCATTTATAAGTGTTGGGTCCTTATCTCCTATCCACTTTATGGAATAGGGTGGATTGGAAACTATGGCATCAAAGGGTTTCTCCTCTTTATGTAGTGGATTTATTAAAGTGTCTCCTCTTTTAATGGAGAAATTATTGTAATTTACATTGTGAAGGAACATATTCATGCGTGCCAAGTTGAAATTTGTCATATTAATTTCTTGCCCAAAAAATCCCTCGTCAATAATGTGCTCATCAAATTGCTTTTTCATTTGCAAAAGTAGAGAGCCACTTCCGCATGTGGGATCATACACCTTATTAATATTCTTTTTGCCTTCCATTACAAGCCTTGCCAAGAGTTTTGATACTGTTTGTGGTGTAAAAAATTCTCCTCCAGATTTACCTGCGTTGCTGGCATAATTTGATATCAAATATTCGTAAGCATCGCCAAAGGCATCTATGTCGTTATTTTTAAAATCGCCAAAGTTTATTTTATCAATCCCTGTTAATATGTCACATAATCTTTTATTTTTCTCTGCTACTGTTCCTCCTAGTTTGTTACTAGTTGTATCTACATCTTCAAAGAGTCCTTTTATATCATCTTCTGATTGAAAGCCTATGGCACTTCCTTCAATGTCCTTAAATATATTGGCTAAATCTGTATTGAGATTTTCGTTCTCTCTTGCTTTTTTAACTACATTTTCGAATAATTGACTTGGCAAGATAAAAAAACCCTTATCTTCAACAGTGTCTGGTCTAAAATCTTCTTCTGCTTCTTCATCGGAAATTTTAGCATAATCAAATTCTAAATCCCCTGCTTCATGTTCAGCTTTATTAAAAAATTCAGTTATATTTTCAGAAATAAATCTATAAAATAAAATTCCTAAGATATATTGTTTGAAATCCCATCCGTCAACGGCACCTCTTACATCGTCTGCTATTGCCCAAATTTTTCTATGTAGCTCTTGTCTTTGTAGGCTTTCCTTATTTTCTTTTATACTATCTGCCATTTTTCTACCTCACTTTATTTTGTTACCTTTTTATAATGTCTTGGATTATTTTATTTAATAATTATAAGGTTTTCCTATTTTATAGGATACCATTAATATTGGGTCCATTCAAAGATTAATTTCCCTTTATTATTCTTTTACTGTACTTTTTAATAGATTTTAAAAAAATTTACAAGAAAAAACTGCCGCTTGCACGACAGTTTTATTTTTTTATCTTCTAGTTTAAAGACTAGGCATTAACTTTTTCTTTTTCTGCTTCAGCTTTTTTAAGCTTTGCTTCTTCAAGTTTTGCTTGTCTTTCTTTTTCTTTCTTTTCTTTTTCCTTTTGTTTCATTTTTTCCACTCTTTCAGGATATTCGCAATAAATTGCTCCTGTTGGACATTTTGAAACACAAATTCCACAGTTGATACATTTATCATAATCAATTGATGCTAGGTTGTTTTCTACATGGATTGCATCCTTAGGACAGTTCTTTTCACAGATTCCACATCCTATACAACCAATGCTACAGTTTGTCCTTACAACTTTTCCTGGATCAAGTGACTTACATTCAACAACTGTCTTTGATTTGTAAGGTCTAAGTGCAATGATTTTTTTAGGGCAAATGTTGATACATTTCATGCAGGCAACACATTTTTCCTTGTCTACTACTGCAACACCATTTACCATGTGAATTGCGTCAAATTCACAAACACTTACACAAGTGCCACCGCCACAGCAACCAAAGTTACAAGCTTTTGCACCTTGTTGATAGTCTGAAATTAATCTACAATCCACTAAATCATTGTAATCATATTTATTTTTTGCCTTGTTGCAATCGCCTTGGCAAAGTACGCAGGCAACATTTCTTTCTACATTTCCTGCATTAACGCCCATTACTTGGCTAACTTTTTCAGCTGTATCTGCACCACCAATTACACAACCATTTACTGGTGCCTTTCCATTGGCAATGGCTTCTGCTAAACCATCACAACCAGGAAATCCACAAGCTCCACAGTTTGCTCCCGGCAATACATCTCTAACTTCAGCGACCCTTGGATCTACCTTTACATAAAAAACCTTTGATGCTATTGAAAGAATTACTCCGAAAAATGCTCCTGCAATTCCCAAAAACAAGACTGGGGTAAGTACTGTACTAATTTCCATAATTACCTCCTATACCAATCCGCCGAAACCTGAAAATGCAATTGCCATTAAGCCTGCACTAACAAGTGCTATTGGAACTCCTTGAAGTGGCTTAGGTACATTTGCAAGCATTAATTTTTCTCTAAGAGCTGCAATTAATACTAGAGCAAGTGTAAAACCTACTGAAGCTCCAAATCCGCTAAATATTGTTTCTATTAAGTTATATCCATTTTGAACATTTAAAACTGTTACACCAAGAACAACACAGTTTGTAGTAATAAGTGGAAGATAAACACCCATTGCTTGGTAAAGTGAAGGTGATGATTTCTTTATAAACATTTCTACAAATTGTACTAGTGATGCAATTACAAGTATAAATGCAATTGTTTGTAAATACTCAAGTCCAAATTTATCTAATACAAAAATTTGAATTAGCCATGTGATTGCAGATGCAAGTACAACTACAAAGGTA
>QWCE01007333.1_pt1 | contig 35827 bp, 35 predicted proteins | sample 1972531 | NCBI WGS metagenome assembly QWCE01 (sample SAMN09866716, study PRJNA288562) | Human gut metagenome isolate term4_stool, whole genome shotgun sequencing... | reverse complement strand
TTTTTCTAAGTCAGCTTTTTGATCACCAGTCATCACATCGACTAACTTAGCTTTGGCTTCTGCCAATTCTGCTTTTTTAATTTTAACATTAGCTAATGCATCAGCTACTTCATCAACAGTTGCTGCTTGATTATCTAATACTTTCTTAGCGTCAGCCACAGCCGTATCTGCTTCTGTTTTCTTAACATCGTATGCATCTTTACTATCTTTAGTCTTACCATCTGTTGAGATGCTTGCTATAAAGTCGTCTAATGCTTTTTTATTTTGCTCTAAGCCAGATTTATCGACAGTCAAGCCCTTATGCTTTTCTAATGTAGTCTTAGTTTCTGTCTTGTAATCTTTTGTTTCAGATAAAGTTGTAGCATCTAATATCTTCTTGACAGCTTCTAGTTGATCATCATAAGCTTTTTTAGATTCTTCGGTCATTCCCCGTTCATCTTTATCTTTAGTAGCAATTAATTTGTTATAAATTTTCTTCAAAAGATCTTTAGCTAAAATATTTGTATCCTGATCAATATTGAAATCTGTACCTGAAATTGGAAGTGCAACATGTTCCCAATTGGTATTGTAACCCATACCTAATACTTTACTATTTGCAGCACTTATATAAGTGGTATATTCTACTACTCCTGGTTTTAAGGTAATATTTTTACTAGTAAATGTTCCTGAATTTTTACCCAATTTATCAACTAATTTAGGATCTTCTAATTTTTTGGTTATATCATCCCTTGAAATGCTTCTAGAAGTTGTAAAATGAGCATCACCACCAATATTTGCTGGTGTTACTTTCATATTGTCATTATCAATGCTTTTTGATGGGTCAAACGTTTGCTCATAAATTTTTTCAGTTTTGTCATCAGCTGTCTTAGCAATTACTTCTACTTTATAGTTTGCCTTATGACCATTCATATCTCCAGTAAAACCAGTCTTAAACTCAATATTGACTTTAGATCCAGTTTCTGGTTAATAAGCTTTAAAAGTCTTCTCGATACCATTATAGCCGACAAGACCTTTTCCATCATTTCTATCTACCCCATTGTCATTATCTTTATAAGGCTTTCCATCAACAGTCTGTTGCTCCTTATTAAATAAAGTTCTAACTTTACCCAAGAAGAGCATGTAATTACCTTTACGATCAAACGTACTTTCATTCAAATAGGTAACGAAATTACCACGACCACCAGTTACTGAATTAACAGTCTCAATAGGAAATACACCCTTATCAGATTTTTTGGCAATAATGAATTTACCACCATTAATAGCAGTCCAGCCACCAAATTCTGTGATATCTTTTACCTTACCAGCTTCTACTCCAGTAGTTGCTCCTAATTGATCCATATCATTGATCTTAGTATTATTATTAATTTTATCAGGTAAAGCTTGGAGCTTAGTATTAAGCTCAGTTACATTAGCGTCCTTGCTTGGAGCATTAAAAACTTGATTAGCTGCCTCATCTTTAGTATTTGCAGCAGCACTTTGATTAGTAGTTGGTGCATTATTGGTTTCAGCTGCAGATACAGATCTGCCACCCAAAAACATAAATGCTACTGCTATCGCAACACTTGCAGCACCAAAACTAACTTTTCGAATCGAATAGTGCGTAATTTTTTCATAATTTGAACGTTCTATCAAATTATGATTTTTATTATTTTTCATATTAATTCTCCTTTTAGTTACTACTTCTAACACATTGCTTAAGCGATTAAATCAATAGATTCATTAGAACTTAATCACTATAATTATATAATAATTTATATAATAATTGCCTTGCTTTTAGCAAAATATATGCTCATCATTTTTATACTCATCTGCTTTACAAACGTCCAAATAACTATGCAAAATATAAAAAAAGACAGCGAAATAATCTACTGTCTTTTCAATCTATACACAATATTTTTTTATAATTGGAATATACTTCAATAACGCTGATACTATTATTGCACTGACAAACACAACAACTGAAACTACTGGCACTGATACTATTGCATTAAATGATAACGTGTTAAATTTAAAAATAGATGCAAGTATAGAAGAGATACCTTATGATTTAGAAGCCTATAATAACAATGAAATACCCATCTACACAAGCGCAAGTAATATGAGAAAATTTATTGATGAATATGGAATAGCTGAAGGCGACCCAGTCTATTATTACTTTGTAAAAATTAAAGCTGATAATAATAAAGAAAAAGTATTTGAAGATGCAGAAAAAGTGATTTCTAATTATGTACCAAAGTCTGACCATGGAACAGCTACAGAAATTTTAAGAGAAGCAGCAAGTAAAGAACAAACAAGGAATGAAAGACTTTTAAACCTAGCTATCCAAATCATTCTTATAACAATTGCTCTTTCCAATGCCTATAATAGTTTTAAAGGAAACCTTAGAGCAAGAGCCAATGATTTTAAACTTCTATCAACAGCAGGTATGACAGAAAAACAAATGGAAAAGATGGTCTTTGAAGAAGGAAAAATATTGTTTAAAAATATTTTCTTAGCCTATATCTTTATGTTTATTATGGGAATTACACTTAGAGCCTATAGGAGCAACTATGAATTAGGATTTGCGATAAAAGGTCTGATAACAAATATAAATTATATCCCTATTATAATCGTATTTGTATTTATGAGTGCAGGGGTTTTACTTGCAATAAAAAGTGGTCTTAAAACAATAAACGAAAACTCAGATAATACTTTTAAGAGTATATAAGAAAAAGGCTGTGAGCATTAAACTCACAGCCTTTTATCTTGCCACCTAAAGACTCTCTAAATCAGTTTTTCTAAAATCCATAATTTAATTCCCCTAAGGCAAGATTATTTTTTTATTTAATTAAAATTTAAAATCTATACTATCTACTATATCTTCTCCGTCTATATATTTTTTATCTATTCCAAATAAATATGTTAGTATAAATCCTCCAACATATCCACCGATAAGTCCAAATATATATCCTAGGGCTTTTCCATTATAGATTAATGGGATTAGGGCTAGTCCACTTGGGCCTACTGCTGTTGCTCCTATTGATCCTATTGCACCAATTATTGCTCCTCCTACTCCTCCACCAAGACATGCTGTTATAAATGCTTTTCCCATTGGTAGAGTTAGGGCATATATTAATGGTTCTCCAATTCCTAAAATTCCAACTGGCAATCCACCTTTTGCTATTTCTGTTAATCTTTTATTTTTTCTACATTTTACAAGTATTGCTATTGCAGCTCCAACTTGTCCTGCTCCTGCCATGGCAAGGATTGGCAATAAATATGTTGCTCCTTGTTGTTCGATCATTGCAATGTGGATTGGTGTTAAAATTTGATGTAGGCCTAGCATTACCATTGGTAAAAATACTGCGCCAAGATGGCATTATTATAAATATAGTCAAAATTCCTGTAACTAATAAGGATATTGTTGGAACAATAATTATATCTAGTGAATCTGGAATTATATTGTGAAGGGCATTTTCAATTTTTACAAGTATAAATACTGCAAGAATTACTCCAATTACTCCACCTTGTCCTGGTAGTAGGGCTGAATCTAAAAACATATTTTTTAATGGCTCATCTGGATTCATTGCTGAAAGATATACCATTCCTCCGATTACTCCACCCAAGCCTTGGTTTCCTTTAAAGACTCTTGCTGCATTTATTCCTATAAATATATTCAAATATCCATAAAGTCCTGTTTTTATTATATTTAAAACTTGAAGTACTGCTCCAAAATTTTCTTGTGAAAGTGAACCTGCTGTTATCATATTTTGCATAACTGAGGCAATACCACCTATTAGTCCTGCTCCTACAAAAGCTGGTATTAATGGAACGAAAATTGATGCTATTGTTGCTGAAAATGATTTAAATTTTGATTTATTTTGTTTTTCTTTTACTTTTGCTTTATTTTCTCTAGTTCTTTTTTCTATATCGCTTTCAATTTCTTCAGAAAATTTTGCATTTGCCATATTTGACATTTCTTTTGCTATTTTTTCACTTTTGCCAGGGCCTGTTACGATTTGAATTTGTTCGCCTTTTAAAACTCCCAAAACTCCATCAATTTTTTCAATTTCTTTGAAATTTACCTTACTTTCATCTACAACTTTTACCCTTACTCTTGTCATACAATTTATAACTTCTGTTATATTATCTTTTCCGCCAAAATTTTCTATAAGGTCTGTGGCGATTTTTTTGTTATCTTGTTTCATTGTATTCCCTTTCTTAAAAATCCTTCGTTTTCTTCCAACAATTCAAGCGCTTCTTTTTTGCTAATTGATTTTTTTTCCATTAAAATTGCACATTTTACCCTGCCATCTGCATCATCTAGTAATTTTTCTGCACGATTTTTATCGATCTTACAAATATCTTCAATCATTTTTAAAGCCCTATTTTTTAATTTCTCATTTGATACCCTAAGATCAACCATAAGATTATCGTAAACTTTGCCGATCCTTACCATTGAAGTTGTTGAAATCATATTCAAAACCATTTTTGTTGCAGTTCCTGCTTTCATTCTAGTAGATCCTGTTAATATTTCGCTACCTGTATCAATTTCTACAGGATATTGTGCAAATTTTGAAATTTCAGAATTTAAATTACAAGCAATTGATCCTGTTTTTGCTCCAAGTTTTTTTGCATATTTTAATGCCCCAATAACATAAGGTGTTCTTCCACTGCTTGCTATTCCTACAAGCAAATCATCTTTTGTAAATCCATAGTCTATCAAATCTTTTTTTGCCAAATCTTCATCATCTTCTGCATTTTCAATTGGATTTCTTAGTGCCTTATCTCCTCCTGCAATAATTCCTTTTATCATATTTTTATCTACGGAAAAAGTCGGAAATGCCTCGGACGCATCCAAAACTCCAAGCCTTCCGCTAGTTCCTGCGCCAATATAATATAAATGACCGCCCTTTTTAAATACATCGACAATAGCATCTGTTAATTTTTCAATTTCTGGGATTTTTTCGCCAACTTTTTTAGCTATTGTCATATCTTCATTATTAATTATTTTTAAAATTTCTAGAGTTGACTTGGTGTCCAAGCCCTTGCTCTTGTTATTTCTTGATTCTGTTGATGACAAGTCTATCACTTCCTCCTATCAAATCTAATATTCCTAGATGAGACTTATCTACATGTCCAATAATATTTCTCATCTTATCTTCTCCTATATCTTTTCTAATTATTTCAAGCTCTCCAGAATATCTTTTGGCATTTTTATTTAAAATTACTAAATCGCCCTTTTTTATTTCTCTATCATCGATTTTTTCAATCAATTTATAGGACCTTTTATTTCTAATCAAAAAATCACTTAAATCTTCTCTAACTTCAAAATTTTTCAAATCTTTATAATCATCTTCCAAAAAAACATCTAAATTTATTAGCTTATTTTTCTCATAATCTTCTATATATTTTTTATTTTTTTGAGAAATCCCTTCAGATAATAAAAGATTTTTTATTTTATACTTTCTTCTAAGTTTCAAATAAGAATAATAAGGATTTTCCCACCTATCTTCTTCCAAAGTAGGAAGACTTTCATACATAGGTCCTCTAAAATTTTTATCTCCTTGAAAAAAGGCAAAAATATCAATGCCAAATGCTTTTAACATTTGATTTTTTTTAATAAATTCTTCACTTCCAAGTCCTGAATAAGAAAGAGGATAATAATTATGCCAAGCACTAACGTTTGAAAAATTTGAATTTTTTTCTTTCAAATCCATTAGATTATTATAATCTATGGTCGATGCATTTATAGCTAATTTATTTTTTTTAGATAATTTTGCTATAAGTTCATTATTAAATCCAAAATCTAGCCTTATTATTATGTTTAAATCTAAAAGTTTAGGAAATTTTTCCAAAACTTTCCCATTTAAATCTACACAAACTTTCGTTTTTGAATTTTTTAACATATCTAAAAGCCACAATAATTTATCCATATTCTCGTCTTTTAGAGGATAGTGCATAGATGTAAACAAAAAATCATAATTTTTAAATTCTTCTAGCTTTTTTATAATTTCTTCTTTATTTTGATTAAGATACAAACTAAAACCTAACATAAATACTTCCTTTTTCTCCTAGAAAAGCTTTTCACATTTACATTATAAAACACTTGAAATAAAATTTCAAGTGTTTCTTTATATTTTTAAAATTAAATTTTAAGTTTGTCTGTAAATTCTTTGGTAACTTTTAAATTATCCACTACATAATCATAATTTAATCCTATATAAGAAAAATATAAAATATCCGTTATGATTAAAGATGAAAATCTCGACGCAATCGCTCCATACCTAATTTCTTTTTCACTTGATGGAATTTTTATAAAAACGTCAGAATCTTTTGCAAGTTTTGAATTTTCATTTTTGCTTATACTTATAAGAGAGGCTCCCTTAATTTTCGCATAATTAAATGATTCCAAGACTTCTTTTGTTTTTGCCCCATAAGTTATTGCAATTAAAAGATCATTTTTTCCTATATGAGAAATTCTTGAAAGATTTGTATGGGCGTCTTTCTCATAATATACATCTGCCCCTGCCCTTAATAATTTATAATAAAAATCTTCGCATATAAGTCCAGAACCTGCCACTCCTGAAAGATAAATTTTTTTAGCCTTATTTAAAATTTGGCACGCCTTTTCAATTTTTTCTTCATCTATTAATGCATAAGTTTTTTCTATTGTTTTTTGTATATTTGCCTTAGACTTATTTATTATATCCTTTGTTTTGTCAGATTTTTTTATTTCATCTTCTATAAAATCACTTTCTTCTTCAAAGGCTTTTGCAATTGATATTTTCATATCCACAAAGGAATTATAGCCGATTTTTTTTACAAATCTTGTAACAGCAGCCTGAGATGATTTTGTGTTTTTTGCAAGGTCAATGCTCGATTGTTTTATTATCAAATCCTTGTTGTTTAATATATAAGATGCAATATTTTTATCTGTCTGAGTAAAACTATCTTTTTTATCTTCAATTCTAATTATATATTCCATATAAACCTCAAAACTCCAAAAAATTTAATTTGAAGTTAATTTTTATTTTCTATTTTTAATCTTTTTCCCTTAAAACAAAAAGAGCCACTAAGGCTCTTTTATTATTCATCTTCTTGATTTGATTGTTCACTTGAGCCTAAGGCTATTGTATCATCTAAATCTTTATCTGAAGATTTTTCTTCATTTTCTTTCAAAGTTTCTTCTAATTCCTTTTTCAAATCTTCATTTGAAATTTCGCTAGAATTTTCTTTTTTGTCATCTGATGTTTTTATTTCATCTTCGATTGCTTTTTCTTCTAATTTATTTTCATTTGAAGGTTCTTCTTTAGGATTTTCTTTATTTTCTACAGGTTTTTTATTTAATATTTCCATAAATTGCTCGCCTGTAATTGTTTCTTCTTTTAAAAGGAAGTCTGAAATTTCATGAAGTTTTTCTAAATTATCTTTTAAAATTTCTATAGCTCTCATGTGAGCTTGCGCAATAATTTTTCCTACCTTTTGGTCAATTTTATCTCCTGTTCCATTTGAAACTATCATTGATCTTTGACCGCCAAGGTATCTTCCTTGGATTTGTTCAAGTTGCATAAAGTCAAAGTCATCATCCATACCATAAATTGTTACCATATTTCTTGCTATGGCTGTGGCTTTTTCTATGTCGTTGCTTGCTCCAGTGGTTTTTGCATTAAATATTAATTCTTCTGCACTTCTTCCACCTGCCAAGGTTACTATTTCATCAAATAGCTCTTGTTTTGTCATTATAAATTTCTCATCTTTGTCGACAGTCATTGTATAACCCAAAGCTCCACCAGTTCTTGGTACAATTGTAATTTTGGTTACTGGAGTTTTTTGTGTTTGAATTGCTGCAACAAGAGCATGTCCTACTTCGTGGTAAGCGATAATTTTCTTTTGATCATCTGAAATAACTGCATTTTTCTTTTGGGCACCAGCTATAACTGTTTCGATTGATTCTTCAAGGTCTGTTTGAGTTAGTTTTTTACGTCCTTCTCTAACAGCTCTCAAAGCTCCTTCGTTTACAATATTTGCAAGGTCAGCTCCGCTTGTTCCTGCAGTTCTTTTTGCTATTTCTTCATAATCAATTTCATCTTCACGCTTAATTTTTTTGGCATGAACTTTTAATATATCTTCACGGCCTTTTAGGTCTGGAAGTTCTACTTGAACCCTTCTATCAAAACGTCCTGGTCTTGTTAGGGCTGGATCTAGAATTTCTGGTCTGTTGGTTGCAGATAATAAAACTACTCCCTCTGTCGCATCAAATCCGTCCATTTCATTTAGCAATTGGTTAAGTGTTTGCTCACGTTCGTCATTTCCAGAATATCCTGAAACATCACGCTTTTTACCAATGGCATCTATCTCGTCGATAAATACTATACAAGGAGCTTTTTCCTTTGCTTGTTTGAAAAGATCACGAACCTTGCTAGCACCCATTCCTACAAACATTTCTACAAATTCAGAACCTGAAATTGAGAAAAATGGAACATTTGCCTCTCCTGCAACTGCTTTTGCAAGAAGAGTCTTACCAGTTCCTGGAGGGCCTACAAGAAGTACTCCTTTTGGTAAAACTGCACCAATTTCCTTATATTTTTGTGGTCCATGCAAGAAATCTACTACTTCGTTTAAACTATCTTTCGCTTCTTCTTGACCTGCTACATCTGCAAAGGTCTTGCCGGTTTTATTTTCCATATAAATTTTGGCGTTTGATTTACCAAAATTCATAAAGTCTCCGCCGCCACGGCCTCCCATAGTCTTTGATAAAGACCTATTTGCCATATAAAATATTAAAAGTAAAAACAACAATGGCAAAATACTTGTAACAAACAAGGTAAGCCATGGGCTCATCTTTGTTTCAACTTCCTTAGTAAAGGTCAAGTTTTTGTGTTTTTTGCTAGCCTCAAGAAGTCTTTCAGTAAGGTCAGTATCAGGCCACAAGCCTGTGATGAATTTTTGCTTATCTCCATCAACTACCGCTGTGAAAGTGTAATTATAATCATCTTTTGTAACTTCTCTAACTTGTCCATTATCAATCATTGACACAAATTGAGAATAAGTTATCTCTTTTGGTTTTCCCTCAGCCCTAATTGGTTGCAAAATTTGTTGAATAACCAAAAAGGCCACAATGGCAATAATCCAATAATAGACTAGAGGCCTTTTGCCCTTTTTAAATGATGGCATCTATAAACCACTCCTAACAATGTAATCGTCTAATAAATTATCTAGTGAATCTAATTCATTAATTATTGTTTTTAAATTAGAATTTATACTTTTTTCGTCATCTTTAGGTCTAATTTTATCAAAATATTTGCTTACCTTTTCAGCAGCATCAAAACCCTTTTGTGTTAATTTTACATTAACAACTCTTTCGTCTTCATCAGATCTATTTCTATCAACAAATCCTTGTTTTTCCAATTTTTTGCAAATATTAGAAATATTTCCACCATTTACTCCAATTGATTTACCAAGATTTCCTATAGAAACTGATTCATCAGATGCTGATAGAGTCATAATCATTTTAAGTTGAAGAGTTGTAACGCCCATTTCTTGAGCTGTTTCTTGTAAAAGCAAATCTATCTTATGTGATATTTCCCTAATCATTGAAAATATAGAGTTATTAAATTCAAAAAATTCTATGTGTTTTCTTGTCATATAAACCTCCTTACAATTTATAGACTGTAATCTAGAATAGAATAATCTACTTAAATATTATTCTACATATAATACGACAATTTTCAAGTAAAAAGAAAGAATATTTTTGATAATTAATTTTAATTATGTATTAATTATGTTTTTTACAATTTTTATATTATTATAGGTAAAATTATGATAAATTTTTTTGAAATTTAAAAAAATCTCCAAGCGTAAAAAAATAAATTATAAATGGATTTTTTGAAAAAATTCTTTGAACAAAAAAATAATGCCACACTTCATTGCATGACATTAATTGTTTCACGTGAAACATTTTATTTATTTTTACTTATATAACTTGCTGCATTTAATCCAGCAATTTGTCCTTGACCTACAGCCTTATTTATTTGATAAGGTGTGCCTACTATATCTCCACAAGCAAATAGACCTTTTATATTTGTTTTCATATCTAAGTCTACTTTTATATGGCCACTTTCAATTTTTACTGATGGAACGATACTTTTTGGTTTTGAAGAATTTTTTATTACAAAAAATCCATCAGCTTTTAATTCTTCTCCATCTTCTAATATAAGACTTTCTGCCTTCAAAGCTCCTTGAAATTTTTTTGGCTTTTTGTTTATAATTTTAATTCCATCGTCAAGTTCTATAGGTTTTTTACTAGGATTTACAAAAATTGTTTGGCTTGCCATTTTATTTATAAAATTTGCTTCTTCAATAGCTTCCTCATTATATCCAACCAAGACTACTTTTTTTCCTTTATATAGGCTGGCATCACAAGTTGCACAATAAGAAATTCCTTTGGCAAAAAATTTATCTTCTCCTTCAACGCTTTTTCCCATATCAATTCCTGTTGCAATTATGCAAGCTTTTGATGTGAGCATTTTTTCGCCCAAATCTATTGAAAAATATTCTCCCATGGCATAAACGGCCTTTATTTTCCTATCCAATATCTTAACAGGATAATTTTTTATATGGTCTATAAAATTATTGTATAAGTCCAAGCCTTTTATATCACTAAATCCCAAATAATTTTTTATTGAGGGACTTTTTTCCAAGGCTTTTGATTTTTTTCCAATAATTAGAACTTTTTTTCCTCTTATACTAGCATTTAGACCTGCAGAAATTCCTGCAGGCCCAAATCCTATTATTATTAAATCATAATCCATTATTTAAGTTTTTCTATTTCTTCAAGTATTACTTCTTTAGCTTGAAAACCTACTAGAGTATTTTTTAAAACTCCACCTTTAAATAACATCATTGATGGAACTGCATTTACATTATATCTTCCTGCAAGGTCTGGATTTTCATCTACGTCTACTGAATATATTTCAAAATCAACTTCGCCTTCCATTTCTTCAAGAACTGGTTTTTGCATTTTGCAAGGTCCGCACCAAGTTGCTGAAAAATCTACTAAAACTATTCCTTCGTTTTCTAAAACGTGTGTATCAAATTCACTTGTATTTATTTTTTTCATAATATCCTCCATTTTTTCTCTTTAAATTATACCGTCTTAATTTTGCTCAACAAGCCCGCGCACATCTGTGACAGGAAGTGAAAATAAAATCCCTTTTGAATTTTCATCCAAATTCATTGCATCATAAATTGCTGATTTTACTTTTTCTGAAATTTCCTTTTTTATAAGCATTATGACAATATCTTTTTCAGGCTCTATAGTCATATTTAAAAACACAGATTTTTTTTGAATTCCAGATCCTCTGCCATGAACAACAGTTGCGCCTTTCGCTCCTTCTTTTTGGGATATTTCTATAACTTTATCTGCATTTTCCTTATTAACTATTACATACAAAGCTTCATATTCCATATTTATTTCTCCTTTGTAATCTACTGGTGTCGTAAACATTATAGATGTGTTTTTCTTATCAAATTTATCTTTTATTTGGTCTAATAAATCATTTACCAAATCATCATTTACAAGTGCTGAAACTATTTCTTTTTTTTCCTTATCAATTTCTAAAACTTCAAGAATATGTGCATTGGCAGATCTCATAATTTTTGACCCTTTTGATCTTGGTGTTATTATTCTTAAATATTTCATTATCCTTCTATGGCCTCCTTATAAAAAGATCCCATTATCATAATTGTAATCACTGGCATTAAAGCTACAAAGGCGATCACTCCAAATCCACCTTCAATATTTCCTGCAACTCCTTGACAAAAACCTAATATAAAAGTCGCAGTCATTGGCCCCGACGCAACTCCTCCCGAATCAAAAGCGATTCCTACAAAAAGTTGTGAAACATTTCTTGATAAAATTAGAGCTAGTAAAAATCCTGGAACAATTATCATCCATAATTTAAATCCTTCTATTTTTATTCTAAAGATAGCAAGCATAACTGCAAAAGCAACCCCAACAGAAAGAGCTTTCATTATTGAAGATTTGTGGATTGAACCTCCTGTAACTTCCTCGACTTGTTCTGCTAAAACAAATACAGCAGGCTCTGCTAAAACTACCAATAGGCCCAAAATAAATCCAATGATAGGTACAAATCTAAAATCAGAGTAATTCTCTCCCATAAGTCTTGCAAGTTCCATAAATCCACCTTCTACACTTGCCAAAAATATAATCAGTCCTACATAAGTGTAAATTAAACCAAGATTTATTGATTTTTTATTTTTAATTTTAAAAACTAACTTGTCCATTATAAAAAACACCAAAGTTATTGGCAAAATTGCAAAACTTGCCGATTTAAATCCTGAAATCAAAGCTAGTTGATGAGCTTGTTCTTCTAGCAAAATATTTTTTGAATTTATAGACATAGTCATCAAAAGTCCTGCAAGAATTGGTCCTGTTGATGCGATTCCTACAAGGCCAAAGGAATTTTCTTCTCCCTTTTTTTCTCCCTTTAATTTACTTACTCCAAGACCTAGAGCAATAATAAAGGGAGTTGTCATTGCACCTGTAGTTGCTCCAGATGCATCAAAAGCTATGGCGTGGCCCAAATCATTTACTATAAACATTAGAATAAAAATCACACCATAAATTAACATCATAAGCGTTGAAAGTTTTATTTCTTTAAATATCCTAAAAAGACCAAGAGAAATCATAAAGCCTACCCCAATTGAAATTATGGCTACTATTAATAAGGAAGAAAGCCCGATAGCACTTCTTACTTGATTTGCTAAAATTAAAAGATCTGGTTCTGCAATTGAAATTATAAATCCTATAAAAATCCCAAATATAATAACTTTAATTATTTTTTCAGATTTTGCAATAAAATCTCCCATATATGTTCCAATTTTTGAAATTGAAAGATTAATTCCAGTAAGAAAAATAGAAAGACCAAAAATTATCCCAACACATCCTATTAAAAATTTTATAATAATTTTGTTTTCTACTGGTCTAAATAAATTTAAAATTAAAACTAAAACTGCTATAGGAACAACAGCTTTGGAATTTTGTTTTATTTCTTCTCTAAATATTATCATCACCTCTTTTTGTTTTATTATTTTTATATTTCATATATTAATTTTTTGTACAACAAAAGAGGCAATCTAGCGACTGTCTCTTTTGAAATTTTTATTAATCTCTAACTTGATTTGCTGTTAGTATTGTTAATTTATATACGTCTTCTTCGTTACATCCTCTTGAAAGGTCATTAACTGGTTTGTTTAATCCTTGAAGTATTGGGCCTAAAGCTTCGTATCCACCAAGTCTTTGTCCAATTTTATATCCAATATTTGCAGCTTGTAGGTCTGGGAAAATAAATACTTTTGCTTTTCCTGCTACATCTGAATTAGGAATTTTCTTTCTTGCAACTTGTGGTGAAATTGCTGCATCAAATTGCATTTCTCCATCAACTTTAAGATTTGGATCCATTTCTTTTGCAAGTTTTGTAGCTTCTTCTACTTTTCTTGCAAGTTCGTGTTTTGCAGATCCTTTTGTTGAAAATGATAGCATAGCAACTATTGGTTCAATTCCAAATTCTTCTGCTGTTTTTGCTGCTTCAACTGCAACTTCTGCAAGTTCGTTTGATTGAAGAGTAATATTTATTGCTGTATCTGCAAATAATAATTTTTCTCCATTAGGTCCAAGCATAATCATAACACCGGATACCCTATTTACACCTTTTCTAGTTTTGATAAGTTGTAGGGCTGGTCTTACAGTATCTCCAGTTGGATTTGATGCTCCTGAAACCATTCCGTCAGCTTTTCCAGTTTGAACTAGCATTGTACCAAAGTAATTGTTATCTTTCTTTAGTATATATTCACCATCTTCTCTGGTGTTTTTGCCTTTTCTAAGTTCAACGTATTTATCTACTAATTCATCAAGTAGTTCGCTTTCTCTAGGGTTTATTATTTGAATATCTCCTAATTTTACCCCTTCTTCTTCTGCTACTTTTTGAATTTCTTCTTTATCTCCTAAAAGTATTGGTACTATAAGACCATCATTTTGATGTCTAATAGCTGCTCTTAATACTCTTGAGTCATTGCCTTCTGGAAATACTATTTTGCGATTTTTGCCCCTAATATTTTCAGTAGCAAGTTCCATAACTCCATCGTTTGCCATAATTACCTCCTAATCATAAATCGATTTAGCATTAATATTATACCCCAATAATTTTAATTATCTTCTATAATTTTGCTTTTTCTAAAGATTCCTTTTCCCTTTCGGAAAGCTCTATGTCACACTCTCCATTTGTAATCTCTTTTAAGTAAGTATTTGAGCCATCTTGTGAATATAAATTTGTAAGAATTATTCCATTATGATAAGAATCTAGGAGAGTTAATGAAAACGAATTTCTTCCTCTTTGGCTATCAAAAGCATCATAATGAACAACTGCCATTTTGCTAACAGCTCCCATTGTAGTATTTTTTGTATCTGATGATCTTTGGTCAAGAGATTTGATTTCCCTATTTGATTGTTCGATTTGGTCATTTAATTGCAAAATTAATTCTTCAAGATTTACATCAGGATTTTTGCCCCTAAGTAGATGATCGTATCTTCTTTTTTGTCTTTTTAGTTTGTTATTATTAGCTTTTATCATAGAATATTCAAAAATAACAAGAATAAATAAGATTACTATAGCTATTATTTGTCCCATTTCTTTTCCCTTTCTTCGATGATTTTCATATTATCTTTATATAATTTATCACAGAAATTTATAATAGATTTGTAATTTGTTTTTTCATGATTTGGATCAGTAATATTTTCCTCATTCAAAATAAGGTTTATAAAAGAAGAATGGATTGATTCTTTTACAAGTCTAAGTCCTATTTCTCCATCAGAAATCGCATCAATATTTCCATATTTTAAAATAAAATCACAATCTTGTAGCACTATTATCATAAGCTCTATTGTTCTTTTTGGAGCCTTGTTTGCCTCTATAATATAGTCATCGTAATTTTTTATTTCCTTATTTTTATAAGCTTTTATTAAAAAATTTACCTTATCAATATCTTCTTGCATGAGCTCTTTTAATTCTTCAGAGTATTTTTTGAACTTTTCTTCGATTTTTTCGGATTTTTTATTTAATTTTTCATCCTTATAATCTTTTTTTGACATCATCAAAATAAGGTTTAAGCCAAGGTTTCCAACAAGACTTGTAATGGCTCCTCCGCCTGGATTAGCTGTCTTTTTTCTGGTATTTTCTATAAGATGTTCTACAGAAAAATCTATCATTTTATTCTTTTCCATTTTTTAATCTCCAATATAAATTTTCTATCTCCTCAATAGAAAAACAATCAATAGTAACCCTATAAGTTTCATTATTTTTTTTAATTTCTACCTTTGAATTAAGTAGGTCAATAAATTTTTCCTCAAAATCCTCAAATAAAATCCTATCTAAATTATCTTCCTTTTGATTTTTTTTATTATTTTTAGAACTAATCTTTTCAACTTTTCTTATATTTGTTTTTTTATTTTTAAAATCATCAAGGCTTTTTAGTCTATCATCTTCATCTTTTATAGAAAGAAGTGTTCTTGCTTGTGATGAAGAAATATTTCCCTTTTCAAGCTCTTTTTTTGAATTTTCATCAAGTTTTAAAAGTCTTAGAGTATTTGCAATGTAAGATCTTGATTTGCCAACTGTTTTTGCTATTTCATCTTGAGTCATACCATAGTTTTTTGAAAGCTCATTATAAGCGTTAGCCTCTTCAAGACCAGATAAATCTTCCCTTTGAACATTTTCAACAATAGATAAAATATCAATATCCTTTGTATCCACATTTTTTATAATTGCATCAATTTCTTTTAAACCCAAAAGTTTGCTTGCCCTAAACCTACGTTCTCCAGCAATTATTTCATATCTTATCCCATTTTTTTTAAGGACAATTGGGTTTAATAAGCCATATTTTTCTATTGATTGACTAAGTCCTTCCAATGATTTATCATCAAAATTTTTCCTAGGTTGGTCTTCCCTCGCATAAATTTTTTCCAAAGGAATCCTAACTATGGCCTTATTTTTTTTGTTATTTTCTGGTATTAGGGATCCAAGTCCTCTGCCCAAAGTTTTTTTCGTCATAGCTAATCCCTCTTTTCATTATTTATTAGTTTATTTTGGTTAAAAGAAAATTTGTTTTTCTTTACTATTGCCTCATCAGAATTTTCTTTTTTATCATTCTTATCTATTATTTTATCTTCCTTAGATTTTTCATCATGGATTTCTTTAGTTATTTCTAAATTTTTTATCTCAGCATTATTTAATTTATCATTTTTTTCTTCAATCTTTGAATTTTTTTCTAAGTTTTCTTTTTTTCCAAAAATATTTTCTACAAGCTCATTTCCTAAAGACAAGTATGCTCTAGCTCCCTTAGATTTTTCATCATAAGTTATAACAGATTTTCCAAATGATGGTGCCTCTGCAAGTTTTACATTTCTTGGAATCATAGTAGAAAATACTTTCTCTTTAAAAAATGATTTTACTTCTTCTACTACTTCATAGGATAAATCCGTATCCTTATCAAACATACAAAGCAAAACTCCCTCAATTTCCAAATCTTCCTTTATGGATTCTTTTATTGTTTGATAAGTTTTTAATAGCTCGCTTACTCCCTCAAGAGCATAGTATTCTGTTTGAATAGGAATAATTATAGAATCGCTGGCAACAAGAGCATTTAAAGACAAAAGTCCCAAAGATGGTGGGCAATCTATCAAAATAATGTCAAAATCTTTTTTTATTTCTTCAATGATTTGACTAAGCATTTTTAATCTTTCCTCTTCATCAAGACTTACAAGCTCTACTTCAAGACCTGACAAGGAATTTTCGCTAGCTATTAGATAAGGACCTTCATCACTTTTAAAAATATAATCCTTGTAATTATCCCCTTCATCATAAAACATTTTGTATATTGATTTTTCAAGTTCATTTTTGTCAAAACCAAGACCTGTTGTTGTATTGGCTTGTGGGTCAAAATCAATAACCAATACTTTTTTATTAAGTTTTGACAAGGCTACTGCAAGATTTACAACGCTTGTAGTTTTTCCTACTCCACCTTTTTGATTAAATATCGATATTGTCTTCATACTTACCTCTCATAATAATTATAGCAAGATCCAAGGCTCGATTTTTTGTAAAAAGTCTTGCCTTATTCCTATCAGCTGAAAATTGAAATTTTTTTATAACTTTTTGATTCTTATATTTTATTGCAAGAATTACTTCTCCCTTGTGGGCATAGCCAGTTGATCCTATACAAAGGGGTGACTTTGTAATTTCGTATAAGCCTTCCACCATTTCATTTGCACACTCAACACTTACCGCACTATATTTTTCTAATGTTTCACGTGAAACATTTAAAATCTTTTCTTTGATTTTATCTGAATAAGTTATATAGGATTCTTCTATTACATCGCTTGCGCCACTTATATCTATTATTGATGAAGCAATCAATCCACCAGTTATAGATTCACAAGTAGAAACTTTTTCATTTCTTTCTTTTAATAAATTTATTAAAGTTTCTTCTTTTCTTAAACCATCATCGGAAATAAACAAATTTCCAAAAACATTTTTAACTTCTTTTTCTTTTTCATTTAATAAAAAATCTGCTTCTTTTTCGCTTTTAGCTTTTGCTGTAATTCTTAAAAATCCACCTTCATTATCAAAATAAGGAGAAATTGTAGGGTTTGTTGATGACAAATCAATTCTATTTGCCATATCCCATTCTCCCAAAAGTCCTATTCTTAAATTCTTTGATTTAATAATAGCATCTTTTTTTAAATAAGTTGAAAGTTTATTTTCAAACATATATTCCATTTCTCTTGGTGGTCCTGGTAGAAGAATTATTTTAGTCTTATCTCCCATTATGCAACCAGGAGCTGTTCCTTTGTCGTTATCTAAAATAATTGCGCCTTTTGGAAATCTTGCTTGCTTTAAATTTACCTTAACAGCTTTTTTATTATCAGAAAAATATCTTTCAATTCTTTCTTTTGATTTTTTATCAATTTCTACTTGGTCTTCTTTTCCTATAACTTTTATGGCAACTTCTTTGCTTATGTCATCTTCAGTTGGTCCAAGTCCTCCTGTTACAAAAATATAATCAACTTTTCCATAAGCATTTTTCATTTCTTTGTACAATCTATCAAAATTATCTCCAATAGTTACCATCTTATAGACATCAATCCCATATTCTGTAAGTTTTTGTCCTATAAATTTCGAATTTGTATCTGTAATATTTCCTAATAATATTTCTGTTCCTACAGAAAAAATTTGTGCTTTCATAAATCCTCTTTTCTCTATAATAGTATAACATATTTTCAATAAAAAAATGTTTCACGTGAAACATTTTTTCTTTTATTTATTTTATTTTTACAAAGGATTTTTCTTCGCTTGATTTTTTCCTCTAGGATATTTTTTTTTAGTTGACCTTACTTTTTTTATCAAAATATTTTTTCTTGTATTTCCGTAAAGATCAATTGTATCAATATTAATTAATTCTCCTCCCAAAATTTTCAAAGCATTTTTTGCTTGTTCATATTCTTCTTCTGCTTTTGGGCCTTTCATTGCTATAAATATTCCGCCAACTTTTAAAAATGGAAGAGCATATTCTGAAAGTGTTGATAAATTTGCAACAGCTCTTGAAATAACCATATCAAATTCTTCTCTATGATCTTTTGCATAATCTTCTGCCCTTACATGAACAGCTTTTGCATTTTCAAGATTTAATTTTTCAATTACTTCATTCATAAAATTTACTTTTTTATTTACAGAATCTATCAAAGTTAAATCAAAATCTTTTTCAATTCTTAGAGGTATTCCTGGAAATCCAGCTCCTGAGCCAATATCCAAAACTTTCATTCCTTTATTTATATATGATTTTATAGTAAGAGAGTCTTCAAAATGTTTTATCCTTATTTCTTTTGGATCATCAATGCTTGTTAGATTAAATTTTTTATTTGTTTCTATGAGCATTTGTTCATATATTTTAAACTTATCCATTTAAATCTCCCGCCTTGAGTCTTATAAGAAGTACATTTATATCAGCTGGCGAAACTCCCGAAATTCTTGAGGCTTGACCTATTGAATCTGGCTTTATTTTATTTAATTTTTCTGCGGATTCTTTTTTTAATCCATTGATTTTACTGTAATCAATATCATGGTCTAGTTTTTTGTTTTCAAGTTTTTTAAATTTTCCTATATCTGCCATTTGTTTTTTGATATAGCCTTGATATTTGATTTCTGTTTGAACTTGAATTTGTTGGAATTTTGGTAATTCTGGCCTATCAGGATCTAAAACTTCCAATTTTTTATAGGTTAATTCAGGTCTTTTTATAAGATCAAATAAACTATAGCCAGTTTTTATAGGATTTGAACCTATTTTTTCTAGAATTTCATTATTTTCTTCGTTAGGACTAATCATTACATTTTTTAATCTAGAAATTTCTTTTTCTATATTTTCTCTTTTTGCCACCATTTTTTCATAACGTTTATCTGATACAAGACCTATTTCATGTCCTTTTTCTGTAAGTCTAAAATCAGCATTATCTTGCCTCATTGTAAGTCTGTATTCGCACCTTGAAGTCATCATCCTATATGGTTCATTAGTTCCTTTAGTTACTAAATCATCAATCAAAACTCCAATATAAGCATCAGACCTATCAAGAATTAAGGCATCTTCTCCCTTTAATTTTAAAGCTGCATTTATTCCTGCAATAAGACCTTGCCCTGCGGCTTCTTCATATCCACTTGAACCATTTATTTGTCCTGCAAAAAATAAGTTTTCAATCTCTTTTGACTCTAAACTTCTTTTTAAATTTGTAGAATCAAGGCAGTCATATTCAATTCCGTAAGCAGGTCTAATTATCTTACATTCTTCCAAGCCCTTTATAGTTTTATAAAATTCTTTTTGAACTTCTTGTGGCAAAGTTGATGATACACCTTGAATATACATCTCATCTGTTGAAAGACTTTCAGGCTCAATAAAAACTTGATGAATATCCCTATCTGGAAATCTTACCATTTTATCTTCAATTGATGGGCAATATCTTGGACCAATTCCTTTTACAAGGCCTGCATACATTGGTGACCTATCCAAATTTTCCATAATAATTTCCTTAGTTTTTTCTGTTGTATAAGTCAAATAACAGGCTTCTTGTTTTTTATCTGAAAAATCTTTATCTTCATTTAAAAATGAAAAGGCAACAACATTTTCATCTCCTTTTTGAATTTCAGTCTTTGTTAGATCTAGACTTTTTTTATCAACTCTTGCTGGGGTTCCAGTTTTAAAACGTCTTTTTGAAAATCTCCCATCAAAATTTTTCCATTTAAATATGTTCCTGTACAAACCACACAAGCTTTTGTAGGAAAAATTGCCCCTTGAATTGTTTCAACGCTTTTTACTTTCCCATCTTCAATATTAATTTTATCTACTTCTTGTTCAAACAAATCAAGATTTTCTTGATTTTCAAGAGTTTTTTTCATCTCTTGATGGTATTTGATTTTATCAGCTTGAACTCTCAATGAATGAACCGCAGGACCTTTTGATGTATTTAACATCCTTGATTGGATAAAGGTTTTGTCAATATTTATTGCCATCTCTCCACCCAAAGCATCAATTTCTCTTACTATATGTCCCTTTCCAGTTCCTCCAATATTAGGATTACATGGCATATCAGCCACCGATTCCATACTTGTTGTAAGAACCAAAGTTTTAAATCCAAGCCTAGCAGAGGCAAGACCCGCCTCACAACCAGCATGACCTGCACCTATAACAACTACATCATAGGCTTCGTCTATATATTTATGATTTTTATTTTCTAACTTATTATTTTCCAACACAAAACTCCCTAAATACCTTATCCATTATTTCATCTGAAACAGTTTCTCCTATTATAAGTCCCAAATCATCATAAGAAGATCTCAAATCAACTTCTACACAATCAATAGGAACATAAGCTTTTATATCATCTAATGATGATTCCAGTTTTTTTCTTGAAGAATTTAATAATCTTTCATGTCTTAAATTTGTTATCATCAAAGATTCCTTATTTAATTCTTTTGAATCAAAAATATCAAAAATTGCCCCTTCTAATTTATCAACTCCATCTCGTGAAACCATAGATGTTTCGATAATTTTAAAAGAATCATCAAAATCACTTTTTGAAATTTTTGAATCCAAATCAATTTTGTTTAAGATTATAATAGCATTTTTTCCTTTTAACATATCCAAAATCATCTTATCTTCGTGATCTAGTTTTCTGGACCTATCAAATATTGCTATAATAAGATCTGCATCTTCTGCTAATTCTTTTGATCTTTGCACTCCAATTTTTTCAACTTCATCGTGGGTTTCCCTAATTCCTGCCGTATCATTAATTTTTAAAGTTAAATTTCCAAGATTTATATACTCAGTTATAGAATCTCTTGTAGTTCCAGGAATATCTGTAACAATTGCCCTGTTTTCATTTAATAAAACATTTAAAAGTGAAGATTTTCCTACATTTGGCTTGCCAATTATAGTTGTTTCAATCCCATCTTTTACAAGCTTTCCCTTATTTGCTGTTGCTAGAAGTTTTGAAATTTCATCATAGGCCTTTTGCATAAAATCTATAATATTATCAACTGGCAAATCCTCTCCATCTTCGGTAAAATTAATAGAATATTCTATTCTTGATAAGGCCTCAAGTTCTATATTTCTAATTTCCTCAATTTTTTCTCTTAACAAACCTGATAAATGTTTTAAACCTTGTTTTTGTGATAATTCATTGGTTGAATTTATAATATCAAGAACTGCCTCAGCTTGGGATAAATCTATTCTTCCATTAAGAAAAGCTCTTTTGGTAAATTCTCCCCTATCTGCAAGCTCACAGCCCATATCCAATAATAAATTCAAAATATCTCTTACAGAAATCATTGAACCGTGGCAATTTATCTCGCAAATATCTTCTCTTGTGTAGGTGTTTGGTCCTTTCATAAAATTAACCATAACTTCATCAAAAATACGGCCGTCTTTTTCTATATGACCGTATCTCATCATCCTATTATCTTTTTCTTTATCCAAAGCCCTGTTATTTATTGGCTTAAAAATCTTTTTTATAATGTCAAAAGATTTATCGCCACTCATACGAACTATAGATATACCACCACTACCTTGTGGCGTAGAAATTGCTGCTATTGTAGATTCACTCATAATCCATCCTTTCTAAAATGACTGTTTACCTTTGACATAAACAAAATTTTCATTCTTTCCATATTATACATTAATTTTACCAATTAAAAAAGATGTTTCACGTGAAACATCCTTTATATTAATCTAATTTATAATCAACTACAACATATCTTTTTGGTTCAATTCCTTCTGAGTGAGAATCAAGCTTATCATATTTTGAAATTTGCTCGTGAGCAAGTCTTCTTTCATAGGAATTCATATATTTTAAGTTCCAGCTTTTTCTTGTTTTTAGAACTTTTTTGCACGCCTTATCAGCAAGCATTACGATTTTTTCATCGCGTCTTTTTTTGTAGTTATTTATATCAATATTAAGCTTAACCTTGTTTGATCTTGCTTTTATAATTTTTCTTATTACAGTTTCAATTGCATCAAGGGTTCTTCCATTTTTTCCAATTACAATTCCTGTATCTTTTGGATCAATTTTTGCATCAAGCTTAATGATGTTATCTTCCAAATTTCCAATAACTTTTACATCTTCAAAGTGCATTTGGATTAAAATTTCTTCTAACAAATCTTTTGCCTTATAATAAAGACTTACTTCGTCTTCTTTTTGGTCAGAATCTTCTAATTCATCTTCAAAATCTTCTTCTATTAACTTATCAAAAGACTCACTTATTTCATCCAAATTTTCATTTTCATCTAATTTATCTTCAAAAGAATTTTCTTCTTCTATTTTTTCTGATAAATCTTCTAAATCAAATTCTTTTTCTAGCTCTTTTTTGCTATCTTCTTCAATTTCTTTCATTAATGAATCAATTCCCTCATTAATATCTTCATCATAAGAAATTTTAACAACAGCATCTTTTTGTCCTATTAAACCCAAAAATCCTGTAGATTCTTCTTCTATAACTTCAATATCAACTTCATTTATTGATTTATTAATTTCTTTTAAAGCTTCATTAATAGCTTCATCTTTAGTTTTTGCTGTTTTTACTATTGATCTTTTCATCTTTTTCCTCTTTATTTCTTTTGCTTAGGCCAACTAAATATTGTCCTCCAAGAATTAAAAGTCTTGCAAGTGAGCTTGTTGTCCAATATAAAGGCAAACCTGCTGGAAGATTTCTAAATACAAAATAATAAATTATTGGCATTGCCAAAAGCATATTATTCATAGAACCCATACCAGGAGTATTTTGAGCTTGACCTTGAGGTGATGTTTTCATTGTGAAAAGTTGAACACCTAATTGGCTTATACTTGTTAAAAGTGGCAAACCATAAAATAAAGGATCTGCCTTAGAAAGGGTTGGTACCCATAAAAAATTATCTTTAACTTGGTGCATATCACCTGCAAATATAAATTTATTTGGATTTTGAATAACCCTATATAAAGATAAAAGTATTAATAATTGGAAAATCATAACCAAACATGAAGATATTCCTGGTCCTACGCCTTCTTCCTTATATAATTGTTGCATTTTTTGTTGCATAATTTGAGGATCATAGGCATATTTTTTCTTAATCTCTTCAACTTTTGGCTGAATTTCTCCACTTTTTGCTGCTTGTTTTTGTTGATTCATAGTCATTGGTATAGTAATTAACGATACCAAAACTGTCATTAAAATTATTGAAATAGCATAAAAACTTATATTAGATGGTTCAGTAAAATTATTTACCAAAGAATCATAAATAAATTTCATTAAGCTACCCAATATTTGTGCTATAAAACTTAACATTATCTCTCCTAATCTCTAGTGTAAATATAAAAAATCAATTGCTAGGCCGGATCGTATCCTCCTTTAGAAAAAGGATTGCACCTTAGAATTCTCCAACAAGCCTTAAAAAAGGCCTTAAAAAAATTGTACTTTTTAAAACAGTCAATAGCATATTGGCTACAAGTAGGATAATATTTACATTTTCCAGAGCCTAATAGTGGAGAAATAAACAATTGATAAAATCTAATTAATATTAGAAAAAGTTTATTTAACATATCTAATTTTATTGTCCTTAAAGGCTTTACTAAGTACGTGTCCCAAAGAAGATTTAAGTTTTTGGTAAGTAAAATCTGTGGTATGTTTTTTTGGAATAATAATAATATCTACATTATTAATATTCCTATAATTTTCATAAACAATAGCCCTAAGTCTTCTTTTAAGTTTGTTTCTTTGATTTGCCTTACCTATTTTTTTAGAAATAGAAAAGCCAAACCTTGGCCTATTTACACCGTTATTTTTTATAAAAACGGTAAAATCTCTATTGTAGTAGTGCTTAGATTTTTTATAAACTCTTTCAAAGTCTACATTCTTTCTTAAACTAAATTGTTTTTCCATAAGAATAAAACCTAACTTTTAACTTATCTACAATATAAAAAAGCCGCAGCTTTTTTATTATGCAGATAATTTCTTTCTTCCCTTTTGTCTTCTGGATTTTAAAACTCTTCTACCAGCGGGAGTTGACATTCTTTTTCTAAAGCCATGGTCTTTTTTTCTTTTTCTTCTATTTGGTTGATAAGTTCTCTTCATATTATCACCTCCTATTATTTTACGCTGTCTTTTATTATATTTAAATAATGGTAGAAAGTCAAGGTTTTAAATATAAAAATACAAAAATTTAAATTAAAAATTAAAGCTTAAATTTTATAGGTTTATATTTTTATTTGAAAATAAAAATAATTCTTTAATTTTTTTTAAAAATTTAAAATTTTCGTGTGTAAATTTCTAATTTTTTCCGAAATTTTAATGCCAATATAAGTTTTATAAATTTTATGCAAATATCCACCGAATTTAAATTATTATTTATGTGTGGATAAGTTTTTTTAATTATATTTTATACACAGACAATTTTGATTGTTTTTTATTTGAATATTTTTTAAAATTCTTGAAATATTTTTTTACTAAATTCCTATAATCAAAGATTTACTCATAAAAATATTTACAAATTTTTATATTTTATCAACTTATCCACAATATCCACATACAATTAATTTTTCTAAATTTAAATTTTTTTATCTTATCCCAAACTTATCAACAATTTGTGGATAACTTTACAAAATGGCTATATTAGTGTATAATCTCTTGTGTAAAAGATGATGATAAGTCTATTTTTTATTGATTTGCTTATATTTTTTGTGGATAAATTGATTCTATTATTTTATTTTTTTAAAAATAAGCAAAAATCTTCTCTAAAAATAAAGATTTATCCTATCCACATTAAAGTTATCCACAACTTATCCAAAATTTGGGGATAAGTCAAAAAATATAATTAACTTATTACAATTTACTATTTTGTTAAGTGTGGATAATATTTTATGAAAGAGAGCTGTAAGATGAATCTAGAATACATAACTAATGAATTAAAAGAAAAAATGAAAATGAATGTTCCAGATCTTCAACAATACGAAACTTGGATTGGAATTTTAAAGCCATTAAATAAGTATGAAGATACTATTTATTTAGAAATTCCAAAAAATGATACTAAGTTTATTTTTGACCAAATTTGGGTTCCTCAACTCCAGTCTATTTTAAATGATATAAATAAGAGAGAAAATACGGCATATAAAATTGAAATTGTTGCCAAAGATGGACCTAATTATGAGGAAGTTTTAAGTCTTGGAAAAAATGTTGATGATGATGGCCAACTAAGACTTAATAATGTAAATAAGTATCCTAAACCTCTTCTTGAAAAAAATAATGTTTTTGAAAATTTTGTCCAAGGAAAATCAAATCAATTAGCTCTTGCAGCAAGCCAATCTGTTGCTGAAAATATGGCTAATTATAAGGTTTCAAGAGTTTATAATCCGCTTTTTATTTATGGGGCTAGTGGTCTTGGCAAGACTCACTTGATGCAGGCAATTGCTCATGAAATTCTTGAAAAAAGAGATGATTGCTATGTGATGTATCTTTCTAGTGAGAAATTTACTAATGAAATGATTTCTGCTGTTAGAAATAATACTAATGAAGAATTTAGGAAAAAATATCGTTCTGTTGATATGCTTTTGATTGATGATATTCAATTTATTGCCAATAAAACTGGTACTCAAGAAGAATTTTTCCATACTTTTGAAGATTTATATAATCAAGGAAAACAAATTGTAATTTCATCAGATAGGCCACCTAAAGAAATCAAACACTTGGAAGATAGGCTTGTATCAAGATTTGGTTGGGGAATTATAGTTGATATTTCAAAACCTGATTTTGAAACAAGGGTTGCAATTTTACAAAAAAAACAAGATGAGCTTGGAGCTGTTGTTGATTACAAAATTTTAGAATATATTGCAGAAAATATTGAAACAAATATTAGGGATCTTGAAGGAGCCTTGGCAACTTCAATTGCTTGTGCAAAATCAAATAATAGATCATTTGTAAGCCTTGAGGATGCAAGACTTGGTGTAAGTTCAAGAGTTCATAATGATAGAAAAAAAATAAATGCAGAAGATATTCAAAAAAAAGTTGCTGAAAGATACCATGTAAAACTTGCTGATCTTAGAGGTAAATCTAGAAAAAAAGAAATAGTTATGCCAAGACAAATTGCTATGTATCTTTGCAGGGATCTTTTATCAATTTCTTTGGTAAGTCTTGCCAATGAATTTAATAGAGATCATACAACTGTTATGCATGGTCATGATAAAATTAAAGATTTAATGGAAGAAGACCAAGATTTTAGGCAAGAAATAGAAGAAATTATTAAAGAAATAAAAGCTTAGTTATCCACAAATTGTGTATAAGTTTGAGGATAAGCTTGTTTATAAGCTTAACTTTCTAAAAAAATTATTTTAGTCTGTGGATTGTGTGGAAAAGTGGATTACTTATAAAAACTTATCCAAAACTTATTATTTGAGTTTTTAATTTATAAATAAAGCTTTGTAAGACTTATCCACATATATACACTACCTAATACTAATACTACTAAGTTTATATAATATGTTAGGAGCAAATATGAAAATAGAAATTCAACAAAAAGATTTATCAAATAAAATTTCCATAGCTTTGAAAGCTGTTTCGAGAAAAACCAATATACAAATTCATGAATTAATATACTTTGAAGCAAAAAATGATACTTTAACACTAACATCATCAGATGGAGAAATAACTATCGTAACAAAAGCTAATTGTAAGGTAATACAAGAAGGCGAAATGGCAATAAATGCAAATATAATTGCAAATATTGTAAGAAAACTTCCAGATGAGCTAATAAAAATTGAGCTAGAAGATTCAAAAATAAAAATCAAATGCAATGGTTCAAACTTTAATATCCTAGCTTTTGATTATTATGAAAAGAAAAATTTCTCTATACCAAGCGTTGATTATTTAGAAATTCAAAATGATAAATTGAAAAGATCAATTTCACAAACAGAATTTGCAACAAGCTTGGACGAAACAAAACTTGCCCTTACAGGAATTTTATTTGAATTAAAAGATGGATATTTAAATTTTGTAGCCCTTGATGGATATAGGGTTGCCCTTAAAAAATTAAAATTATCATATCCATCATCAATGGATAAGGCTAGACTTATTATTCCAAGAAAATCTATTTCTGAATGGACAAGGATAATTGATGATGAAAAAATTACAAAAATTTATAAGGACGACAAGGATATAATTTTTGAATCTGGAGATACTACAATGTATTGCAAGGTAATTGATAAAAATTATATTGATTACACAAATATAATTTCAGATATTTCTACAACAAGCCTTGTTGTTGATAGGCAAGAACTTATTAATTCTTTGGAAAGAGCTCAATTATTAAACAATACCCAAAGAGCAAATCTTATAAAAATAAATATAGAAGATGATAAGTGCCTAATCGAATCAAATTCTGAAATTGGAGATTTGAAAGAAGTTTTACAAATTCAAAAAGAAGGCGATGATGTAAAAATTGCTTTTAATGCAAGATATTTGATAGAAGGAGTTAAGGCTTGTGATACCCAAACTATAAGGATGCATTTAAAATCATCTTTAAATCCATGCCTAATTTATCCAAACGAATCAAAATATGATGATGAAGAATTTACTTATCTTGCCCTTCCAGTTAGACTTGCAGAATAGGAGTTTTTATGGAAAAGATAGAATTTGAATGCGACGAGATTTTAGCAAAAGATCTTTTAAAAGCGACGGACATAGCCCAAAGTGGAGGAGAAGCCAAACATCTTATAAAAGAATATGGAATTTTGGTAAATGGCGAAAAATTTTTCCAAGCTGGCAAAAAACTTTATAAGGGCGATGAAATAGAATTTGACAATCAATTTTTAATAAGTCTTGTATAATGTGGATTCAAAATTTAAAACTCAATAAATTTAGAAATTATAAGCATATATTATTTGGCAAATGCAAAAAGTTTCAAATCCTTTAGGGACAAGGACCTTATTATGTTTAATGAAAAAGAAATGTCCCTTGATGGAATTATAAGAAAAAACCAATCATTTAAAAATGTTCGTATAAGTGTAAATGAAAATAAAAAAGATATTTTTGTAAATGAAATAAAATACGACAAAAATAAGGATTTAAAATCTCTTTTCAAGTTGGTTTTATTTACACCAGAAGATTTAAATATAATAAAAGATGGTCCAAATTTTAGAAGAGACTTGATTGATGATATAATAATTAGTGTTAATTTTAGCTACAAGGCAGTTAAAAAAGATTTTGATAAAATTTTAAGCCAAAGAAATAAATTATTAAAAAATCAAAGGTCAAAATATTTTAAAACTGAGCTTATGGCATTTGACCAGCAAATAATTAGGCTAAATTATAAAATTTATAGGTTTAGGGAAAAATATATTTCCCTAATAAATACCTATGCCAATAAAAATCATTTAAATCTTACAGAAAATAAGGAAAATTTAACTATAATCTACAAGCCAAATATTAGGGCAAAATCAATGGAAGAATATGGAGAAAAATTTATGGAAAATATTTCTGATGATTTAAAATATTTTAGGACCACATCAGGCAGTCAAAGAGATGAAATTGATATAATAATAAATGGCAAGGATACAAAAAAATTTGGATCTCAAGGTCAACAAAGATCTGCTATTTTAAATATTAAACTTGCCAATGTAAATTTAATAGAAAATACTAGCCAAGATAAGGCGATAATCTTATTTGACGATGTTTTTTCAGAACTTGATGAAAAAAGATCAAATTTTTTATTGGAAAATTTAGGAGAATTTCAAACAATAATTACAGCAACCAACACCAAAAGTTTGGATGGGGTTGATAGGAGTAAAATTAGAAAAATAAAAGATGGTCGAATTAAATAATAGAAAGGAATCTTATGGAAAATTCAGAATATAATGCATCGAACATTAGGGTCTTAAAAGGACTTGAACCAGTAAGACTTAGACCTGGAATGTATATAGGATCAACAAGCGAAAGGGGACTTCATCACTTAGTTTACGAAGTTGTAGACAATTCTGTTGATGAGGCTCTTGCAGGTCGTTGTGACTACATAAAAATAAGTATAGATGAAAATAATATTGTAACAGTAGAAGATGATGGATCAGGAATACCTATTGAAAAGCATCCACAAACTGGAAAATCAACCCTAGAAACAGTTCTTACAGTTTTGCACGCTGGAGGAAAATTTGACGATAAGGCTTACAAGGTTTCAGGAGGACTTCACGGAGTAGGAGTTTCAGTTGTAAATGCTCTAAGTGAATATTTGATTGCAGAAGTAAAAAGAGAAGGTCATATTCATAGAATGACTTTTGAAAGAGGAAAACCAACAAGTGATCTTGAAATAATTGGGGATACAAAAGAAAGTGGAACAAAAATTACTTTTAAAGCAGATCCAGAAATTTTTGATGTAACTGTTTATGATAAAAAAACCCTAGAAAATAGATTTAGGGAAATGGCCTTTTTAAATAAGGGAGTAAGACTTATTTTTGAAGATAAAAGAGATGAGTCAGAAATTGAATTTAAATATGACGGTGGAATCAAAGAATTTGTAGAATATTTAAATAGAAATAAAACTCCAATTTTTAAAGAAGTTCCATATTTTGAAGGACGTCAAGAATCTACAGAAATAGAAATTTCTTTTCAATATACAGATGGATATAGCGAAAATATCCTAACATTTGCAAATAATATTTACACCCTAGAAGGTGGAACTCATCTTTCAGGATTTAGGTCAGCTTTGACAAGAAGTGTAAATGATTATGCTAGAAAATATAATTTATTGAAAGAAAATGAAGATAATCTTCAAGGTGATGATGCAAGAGAAGGAATTACTGCAATTATTTCAGTAAAAATTTCAAATCCTCAATTTGAAGGACAAACAAAGGGAAAACTTGGAAATAGCGAAGTAAGAGGAGCAGTAGATGCATTTTTCTCAGAGCACATGGGAAATTTCTTAGAAGAAAATCCAAAAATCGCTAAATCAATAATTCAAAAAGCCCTAGCATCTAGAAGGGCAAGAGAGGCTGCAAGAAAGGCTAGAGATTTAACAAGAAAAAGATCAATTCTTGATTCAACAACTCTTCCAGGAAAACTTGCCGATTGCCAATCACAAGATATAGGAGAAAATGAAATCTTTATAGTCGAGGGTAATTCAGCCGGTGGATCTGCAAAAGGCGGTCGTGACAATAGAATTCAAGCAATACTTCCTCTAAGAGGAAAAATAATGAATGTAGAAAAAGCAAATCTTGATAGGATTTTAAATTATGAAGAAATAAAATCAATGATTACAGCTTTTGGTACAGGAATTGGTTCAGAATTTGATATAAGTAAACTTCGTTATGGAAAAATTATAATTATGACAGATGCCGATGTAGACGGGGCTCATATTAGAACCTTACTTTTGACATTTTTCTACAGATACATGAAACCACTTGTTGATGGAGGACATATTTATATTGCCCAACCACCACTTTATAAAATTTCAAGTGGAAAAAAAGAAAGATATTGCTATACAGATAAAGAATTAGATGAAATTGTAAAAGAATGGAAAGTAGATAATTACAAAATTTCTAGATACAAGGGTCTTGGAGAGATGAACGCAGAACAATTGTGGGAAACAACAATGGATCCAGAAAACAGAGTCTTACTTCAAGTTTATGAAAAAGAAGATTCACAAATGTCAACAGACGCAACATTTTCAATGCTAATGGGCGAAAAGGTAGAACCTAGAAGAGAATTTATCGAAGAAAACGCCCAATATGTTGAAAACTTAGATGTCTAGGAGGATAAATGACAGAAGAAAGCTATAAAAACATCATAGAGGTAGATCTTGAAAAGCAAATGAGAAGTGCTTACTTGGAATATTCCATGTCAGTAATTGTTTCAAGAGCTCTACCAGATGTACGTGATGGATTAAAACCAGTTCATAGAAGAATTTTATACGGAATGGAAGGCCTTGGACTTGATCCAAATAAGCCAACCAGAAAATCAGCCAGAGTTGTCGGAGAGGTTATGGGTAAATTCCACCCTCATGGAGACTCTGCAATCTACGATGCCCTTGTAAGACTTGCTCAAGATTTTTCAACTAGGTATCCTTTGGCAAGCGGTCAAGGAAACTTTGGTTCAATTGATGGCGATGACGCAGCAGCTATGCGTTATACAGAAGTTAAAATGAGCAAAATTGCCAAGGAAATGCTTAGAGATATCAACAAAGATACAGTTGATTTTATGCCAAACTTTGATGAAGAAGAAAAAGAACCAACAGTTCTTCCATCAAGATTTCCAAATCTTTTGGTAAATGGATCAAATGGTATAGCAGTAGGAATGGCAACTAATATGGCTCCTCATAATTTGGGAGATTCAATTGATGCTTGTATTGCTTATATGAAAAATCCAGAAATTTCTATAAAAGAATTGGCAGAAATTATAAAAGGACCAGATTTTCCAACTGGAGCACAAATTCTTGGGAAATCTGGAATCAAAAAAGCCTACAAAACAGGACGTGGAAAATTAAAACTTCGTGCTGTTGCAAAAATTGAACCTTTCAAAAAAAATAGGGAAAGAATAATTGTTACAGAAATTCCTTACCAAGTAAACAAGGCAAATTTAATCAAAAAAATTGCTGAATATGTTAAGGATAAAAAACTTGAAGGAATTTCAGATATTAGAGATGAGTCCGACAGAAAGGGAATGAGAATTGTAATTGAGGTAAAAAGGGATGCAAATGCAAATATAGTCCTAAATAATCTCTACAAACAAACTCAACTTGAAACAACTTTCGGAATTATAAATCTTGCCCTTGTTGATGGAGTTCCAAAAATTCTTGACTTAAAAGAATTGATAAAATACTACATCAAACATCAAAAAAATGTAGTAAGAAGAAGAACAAGATTCGACCTTGATAAGGCTCAAAAGAGAAAACACATAGTTGAAGGTTTGATTATTGCCATTGATAATATCGATGAAATTATAAAAATAATCAGATCATCTTATGATAACGACCAAATCAAAAAAATATTTAATGAAAGATTTGGCCTAACAGATCCCCAATCTCAAGCTATCCTTGATATGCAATTAAAAAGGCTATCAGGTCTTGAAATTGAAAAATTGCAAGCTGAAGATAAGGAACTTGCTGAAAAAATTGAATATTTCACATCAATTTTAAATGATGAAGAAAAATTAATTGGCGTTATCGAAGAAGAAATTTTAGAAATAAAAGAAAAATATGCCGATGACAGAAGAACAAAAATTGTTCCAGATGAGGGAGAATTTGATATTGAAGAATTAATAGAAAAAGAAGACGTATTAATTTCTCTAACTCATGATGGTTATATAAAAAGACTTCCAATAAATACTTACAAGGTACAAAACAGGGGAGGAAAGGGAATTTCTGCTGGAAATACAAAAGAAAATGACTTTATCCAAAAAATTCTTACAACAAACACTCACGAATCCCTACTTTGCTTTACAAATCTTGGAAGAGTTTATTCACTAAAATGCTACGAAATTCCAGAAGCAAGCAGGCAATCAAGAGGTCAAGCTATAATAAATATAATTTCTCTTGCAACAAATGAAAAAATAACTGACATAATGGAATTGTCAGAGCTAAGTGACAACAGCCAATTAGTATTCCAAACTGAAAAGGGAAAAATTAAAAAAACTGATGCCCAATTATTTACAAATATTCAAAGAAATGGAATCATAGCAATTTCACTTGAAGATGATGATAGACTTGTTTCAATTAGGCAAATAGATCATCCTTGTGATATAATTGTAACAACTCAAAAAGGAATGGCAATAAAATTTGCCTCATCAGACATCAGGTCTATGGGAAGAAATGCTCAAGGAGTAAGGGCGATTAGACTTGGAGATGATGATAAGGTTGTGTCAATGAATATAGTTGAGGATGAAGTTTATTTGGTAGTTGTAACTGCAAATGGTTTTGGTAAAAAAACATCCTTCAATAATTTTAACAATCAAAATAGGGGAGGAAAAGGTGTAAGATGCCACAAAATTACAGAAAAAACTGGAGATTTGGTAGCAACTCTTCCTGCTAATTTGGATGACGACATAATGATGGTTTCCTTAAAAGGAGATATGATTAGAATATCAGCAAGAGACATATCAACAACAGGTAGAAATACCCTAGGAGTAAAATTAAAGAATTTAGAAAATACTGAGGACTTTATTGTTTCTGTAACCAAATATTATGAAGAAAACAGCGAGGACTAAAATGTTTAAGGCAAATATTGAAGAGAAAAATGATCACTTATTAGTAAAACTTATTGGGGATTTAGACGTTTATTCAAAAGAAGATTTTTCTAAATTTTGCGATGAGTCTTTAAAAAATACTGATACAGATTTTATAATCGACCTTGAAAAATTGGATTATATAGATTCAACAGGCCTTGGTATGTTTATAAATATTTACAAGGACCAAAAAGAAAAAGATAAGAGTGTAAAAATAATTAATCCAAAAGAAAATATCAAAAAATTATTTAAAATAACAGACATAAGTGATTTATTTGAGATGGAGGAATAATGGATACAATAAGTTTAACAATTCCACCAAAAACCATTTATTTAAAATCAATGAGGCTTTTAGCAGCAAGCCTTGCAAGCGACATTGGCTTTGACATAGAAGAAGTCGAAGATATAAGAGTCGTTGTATCAGAAGCAATAAATTATAAAATGAGCGATGAAGATATAAAAATAAATTTCTATACAAAAGAAAATTTAATGAAAGTAGAAGTAATAGGAAAAGATAGGGAAATTGAAGAGGAAAATCTAAAAATCAAACAAATTATCCTTGAACAATTAGCAGACAAGGTAGAAGTTGTTGAAGATAAGATAATACTTACAAAAGAGAAATAATTATGGCAGATACAAAAGCATCTCTTGAAAGAAAAAAAGAGATCAAAGAAAAATTTGAACAATTTTATAAAACAAGGGATAAGGATCTGAGAAATGAACTTATTGAAGATCATATGTATATAGTCGACATCCTTTCCAACAAATACGTAGGAAAAGGAATCGAAAAAGATGACCTTTATCAAGTAGCATCTCTTGGTCTAATCTATGCCATTGATAGGTACGATCCATCAAAAGGATACGAATTTTCATCCTTTGCAACCCCAACAATAATGGGCGAGCTAAAAAGATATTTTAGGGACAAAGGCTGGGTAATAAGAGTTCCAAGAAGAATTCAAAATCTCTACAAAAAAATAAATGTAGCAAAAAAAATTCTTCCTCAAGAGCTCCAAAGAACCCCAACCATAAAAGACATTGCAGCTTACCTTGGAGAAGATGAAGAAACAATTCTTGAAACAATCGAGGCAAGCAAGGTTTATTCTCCACAAAGTTTGGATATGAAATACCAAGTCCAAAAAGGAGAAAATTCCGTAGATTTATCCGACATGATAGGAGAAGACGACAAAAATTTTGATTCAGATTTTAGAATTAAGATACTACGAAGGAAGAACCCAAGTAGATATAGCAAATAAACTTTCTATTTCTCAAATGACAGTATCAAGAATAGAGAAAAAAATTTTACAAAAATTTACAATAGAAATGCAAAAAATGCAATAATAACTAGCAGTAATCTGCTAGCAGATCATAAACAAACCCTCAAGCACAAATATCTGACTCCAAAAATTGTTGATTTCTAAATTTTAAAATCCTAAAATCGCAAACTCGAGCAAAGCTCTCAAACAGTGCGATTTTTGACGGATTTTAAAATTTGAAATCAAATCAATTTTTTCCGTATGATATTCTTAGCATGAGGATTTGCATACTTTATTAATAATCTGACTAGCAGTTTATCTGCTAGTTATTTTTTTGAAATTTTTTAAAATTTAAGAAAATTTCTTAAATATTTTTTAAAAATATAATTTTTTAAATTTTATAATTTACAATTTAGTCTATTAATATGCAAATAAAGCAAAACGTATCATTTCAACAGTTTACCTTAATAAATCGAAAAAAATCTATAAATTTTTTAGGAAAAAATCGTTATTTTTTGTATAAATATAAAAATACAAAATTTCAAAAATATTTTTTTTATTTAAATTTATTGAAATTATCAGTAACAAATGGAGTTTGACAAAAACATAAATATAAACTATAATGTATTCATATAAATCAAAAATAAAAAGAAAAGAGGAGAGAAGGATGAATGTAAAAAAAGTTTTCTCACAAGCTTTTGCGCTTGGCTTAGTTTTAACTCTTACTGCTTGTGGCGGTAGCGG
>QWCE01001511.1_pt1 | contig 36255 bp, 35 predicted proteins | sample 1972531 | NCBI WGS metagenome assembly QWCE01 (sample SAMN09866716, study PRJNA288562) | Human gut metagenome isolate term4_stool, whole genome shotgun sequencing... | reverse complement strand
TATGATTATAGCCCGATCAAAGTCGAACTGCAATCCCTTATTTAGTTTTTTTTGAGGTGGCCGTTGTAACGCAACCTTAGGAGGCGAACGCTCTATCCAGCTGAGCTATGAAGACAAAAACACACCGCCGGAGACGGCGCACACTTATAATACCGCATCCGGCGGATAAAATCAAGTTGAACCCGCTGCGCAAAAGGTGTATTCTATAAGCAGAGAGAAAATGAAAGCCGTGGCAGCTGTTTGCCGCGTGCGGAGGAGCTTATGGAAAAAAGTAAGAAAAACAGGCTGTTTGGGCACCCGGCGGGCAAACGCCGCAGCGGGCCGAACCCGACGCAGATCATCTGCGTGAGCTTTCTGGTGGTCATCACGCTGGGCACGCTGCTGCTCACCACACCTCTTGCCAGCAAGCAGGGCAGGCTGGGCGTGGTGGATGCGCTGTTCACGGCCACCAGCGCCACCTGCGTCACCGGCCTGATCGTGCGGGACACCTGGACCCAGTTCTCTTACTTCGGACAGGCCGTGATCCTGGTGCTCATTCAGGTGGGCGGCCTGGGCCTGGTCACCCTCACCAGCTTTTTTGCGCTGGCCATGCGGCGGCGCATGGGCTTCCGGGACCTGCGGCTGATGGGCGAGAGCGTCTCGGCGGACGGCTACGCGCAGGCCAAAGAAGTGCTGAAGACGGTGGTGGGCCTGGCGGCGCTGTTTGAAGGCATCGGCATCCTGCTGTTGCTGTTCGCCTTTGTGCCACAGTTCGGGCTGGAGGGCATCTGGGTGAGCGTGTTCACGGCCATTTCGGCCTTCTGCAACGCGGGCTTTGACCTGTTCGGCCGGTTCGGGCAGTATTCCTCACTGGTGCCCTATGTGAGCAACTACTATGTACAGGCCGTTGTGATGTTCATGATCATTGCGGGCGGCCTGGGCTTTATGGTCTGGGTGGAGATCGGCCAATTCCACAAAAAGCACCGGCTGTCCCTGCAGGCGAAGGTGGTGCTGAGCTTCTCGGTGATCCTGTGGTTCGGCGGTGCGGCACTCATCGCGCTGATGGAGTGGAACAACCCCGCCAGCATGGGGGGCTTGAGCGTGCCCGGCAAGCTGATGGCGGCCCTGTTCCAGTCCGTGTCCACCCGTACTGCAGGCATGAACACCATCGACCTTGCCGCCTGCGGTCCCATCACCAAGCTGCTCATGAGCGTGCTGCAGTTCATCGGCGCGGCCCCCGGCTCCACGGGCGGCGGCGTGAAGGTGACCACCTTTGCGGTCATCATCCTGACCATCCGCAGTGTGGCCCAGGGCCGCGACGACTGCGTGATCGCGGAACACCACATCGAATCGAAGACCGTGTACCGCGCCATGACCATCATCGTCATCGGTGCGCTGGCAGCTTTCGGCTCGGCGGTGGTGGTGTATTATAACACCTCGGACGCCGTGTCGGTCATCGACGCCATCTTTGAGTCCTGCTCGGCCTTCGGCACGGTGGGCCTGTCGGTGGGTGTCACCGGCCAGCTGAATACCGGCGCAAAGATCTTGTATATGCTGGTCATGTTCACCGGCCGCGTGGGCCCGGTGTCGCTGGCCATGAGCCTGACGGCAAAGCCGGACGACAACAAGCGGAAGATCATGCCGGTGGGCCACATCAACGTGGGCTGAGGCACTTGCCGCAAAAACAGACAATGCAAAACCTCCCGGTGCGGGGCGATCGGCCTGCACCGGGAGGTTTTTGCATATTCGTATGGGAACAGGGGAGAGGCCCTTACCCGACCGGGTGATACTCCCGGAACAGCAGCCCGGCAAACACCGCGCACAGCGCCCCGCCGCCCAGCATCCAGACGGGCAGGGCCGTCCGCTCCATGCACAGCAGCATGACCTTGCGCATGTAGCCCTGCCCCTGATAGGCTTCCCGCACGCAGACCGTGCCCACATAGATGCAGGGCTTCTTCTCCTTTTTCAGCACATCTTCCAGCGAAGGGCCGCCCTGCGAGATCGCCTTTGCAAAGCGGATGATCTCCCGCAGGTTCATGGAGCGGCGGATCCCCTGCAGCAAAAGCCTTGCGGCGTGGAAGCTCACCTTCTGCCCCGGCAGCTTATAGGCGATGTACCCTTCGCCGCGCTCACTGGTCGTGTGCAGAAAGCCGTCGGCCAGTACGCAGCGCACGAAACCGCAGATGTATTCTGCAGCGGCGTCCGGGCTGCGGAAGCAGGCGATCAGGCCCTTTTTCTCCGGGCCGTAGTCATAATAACCGAATGCATGGCCAATGGCCTGGATACTGGCTTCGTCCATTTCTTTTACAAGCATGATTCTGCCTCTTTTCTTTTTCATATTCCGTAGAACGCGGGGGCCTGTGCCGCCGATCCCCGCAGCCGCATGATGGTTATCCAAAACTAACCATAGCGTAGCACAGAAGTCCGCCCGTTGCAAGGCAAAACGAAAGCCGCCGGGTTCAAATCCCGCTGCATAAAAAGAAAAAAGCTCAGCACACAAATGTGTGTTGAGCTTTTTTGGTCGGAGCAGCGGGATTTGAACCCACGGCCTCCTCGTCCCGAACGAGGCGCGCTACCAACTGCGCTATGCCCCGAAAATACCGCAGCCAGTTGCGACTGCGGTTTTCTTGGTTGGGGATGAGAGAATCGAACTCCCACAAGTAGAGTCAGAGTCTACCGCACTACCACTATGCAAATCCCCATGATTTTGTTCTGCCCTCAGCGCCGTGCGCTGCTGACAAGGGATATTATACCCGAAAGGGTCAGGCTTGTCAACCATTTTTTCGTTTTTTCCGCAAAAGATTTCTCGGCGCAAAAAACCGGCCGTAAGGGCGTGTAAATTTTCGGTGCTTCTCTTGACACCGGCCTTCATCGGGAATACTCTTATATTATAAAAAGGCAGCTTCCCGGGCAGACTTTGTTTTGCGCAGCACGCCCGGCGCTGAATACCAGATGAAAGAGGGCTTTTGAATGAAAAAACGTGTTGGAATCCTGACCTCCGGCGGCGACTGTCCGGGTCTGAACGCCACCATCCGCGGCGTAGCAAAAGCACTGTACGCCCGCATGGGTGAGAATGTGGAGATCGTGGGCATCCTGAACGGCTACAGCGGCCTCATCAACGGCGACTATAAGGAAATGTGCGAGGACGACTTCCGCGGCATCCTGACGCTGGGCGGCACCATTCTGGGCACAAAGCGCACCCCGTTCAAGATGATGCGCGTGGTGGAGGACGACAACATTGACAAAGTCGCCGCCATGAAAAAGACCTACAAGGATGCCAAGCTGGACTGCCTGCTGTGCCTGGGCGGCAACGGCACCCACAAGACGGCAAACCTGCTCTCACAGGAGGGTTTGAACATCATTGGTCTGCCCAAGACCATCGACAACGACATCTACGGCACCGACGTCACCTTCGGCTTTCACACCGCTGTGGACATTGCCACCGATGTCATCGACCGCATCCACACCACCGCCGGCAGCCACAGCCGCGTGATGTGCATTGAGATCATGGGCAACAAGGCTGGCTGGCTGACCCTCTATTCCGGCATTGCAGGCGGCGCGGATATCATCCTGCTGCCTGAGATGCCCTACGACATCGACCGCGTGTGCGATGCCGTGGAGCGCCGCGCCAAGAAGGGCTCCAACTTCTCCATCATCGCGGTGGCCGAGGGTGCCATGAACTGCGAGGAAGCCCGCATGAAGCGCAAGGACTGGATGGCAAAGCGCGCCGAGGCAGGCGTTGGCACCACTGCCACCAACCGCATCGCCCAGGCCGTGCAGAAGAAGACCGGCATGGAGACCCGCGTGTGCATCCCGGGCCACATGCAGCGCGGCGGCAGCCCCAGCGCCTACGACCGCGTGCTGGCCACCCAGTTCGGCAGCTACGCGGCAAAGCTGGTGGAGATCGAGCGCTACGGCGTGACGGTGGCCATGGTGAACCGCCACGTCACCGAGAACCGCCTGGCCGATATCGCTGGCAAGACCCGCAATGTGCCCGAAGGCTGTGAGCTGCTCACCGTTGCCCGCCGCATGGGCATCAGCCTGGGTTGATTTTTATTTGAAATGGCCTCCGCGATGCTCTGGCCATATTCAGCGGAAAATTTATAGTTTTATTTGTAATTCCAGAAAATCTGCGGATTTTCTGGAATTACTTTTTCACGGGAGGAGCCCAAACCGGCAGATGCTTCAAAAACAAAATGCCGTTTTTTGTTACGACTTTTCCAGTGAAAATGCAAATCCCGGCAGACCACAGTCTGCCGGGATTTGCACTATCAAAAAGAAAAATTATGGCCAGAGTGCAACGGCGGCCATTCAAAATCGTCCGCCTGCCAAATCAAAGATTCGTTACATCGTGCCGGGTGGGCTGGCCTTTCGCAAAGGCGTCCGCGCTTTCCAGCACGCCGCGCACCATGCTTTCCACATCTTCTTCGGTGTAGAAGGCCGTGTGGTCGGTCAAAATCACGTTGGGCATGCTGCGCAGGGCGGCCAGCTCCGGGTTCGGGATCACGTCGCCCATGCGGTTATAATAGTACAGGCCGTTCTCGTTCTCCAGCACGTCCAGCGCTGCGCCGCCCAGTTTGCCGCTCTCCAGCCCGGCGATGAGGGCATCGCTGTCGATCAGCTTGCCCCGGGCCGTGTTGATGATCACTGCGCCCGGCTTCATGGTCTCAATGGCCCTGGCGTCGATCAGGTGGTGGTTCTCTGCGGTAGCGTTGGTGTGCAGGGTGATGACGTCGCACTCTTTCAGCAGGGTCTCCAGCGGCACATACTCCGCGATCTTCTTCACGTCCTCGTTCGGGTACAGGTCGTAGGCCAGCAGGCGGCAGCCGAAGCCGGACAGGTGCTGCAGCACGGTGCGGCCGATGCGCCCGGTGCCGATGACGCCCACCGTGCAGCCCGAGATATCCCGGCCGATCTTGCCCTTCAGTGAGTAGTCCTGGGCTTCGCCGCGCTTGAGGATGTGGCCCGCCTTGCGCAGGCTCATCAGCATGAGCATGATGGCAAAGTTCGCCACGCCGTTGGGCGGGTAGTCCACATTGGCCACCTTCATGCCCAGGGCCCGGGCCGTCTCGCGGTCCACATGGTCGTAGCCGATGGAGCGGCAGCAGATGCTCTTGATCCCCAGCTCGTGGAAGCGCTTCACCATGGGGGCGCTCATGTCGCAGGGCGTCACCGACACGGCGTCGTAACCCTTTGCCAGCTCTGCGTTTTCCAGCGTGGGGTAGTCCTGCGAGTAACCAAATTCAATGTCCATCTGCGGTGCCAGCCGCTGCGCGATGCCCAGCTCATCGTAGGGGCGCAGAGTGTAGAAAAAAACTTTTGTCGCCATAAATTTCCCTCCCAGTCCAGTTTGCCCCATTGTAACACGTTTTGCGCTGCTGCGCGCAGATTTCGTCGTGAATTTTGTTCATCTCCGGCGTGAGAACGCATATTTCCATGCAGATGCTGGAAAAAACGGTTGTAAATTGTCGGAAAAGAGGGTATGATAAAAGAACTGGGAAGTATACATCAATAAATCAAAAAGGAGTGTGCCTTATGCGCGCTTATGAACGGCTTTTGAACTATGTCCGGGTGCACACCACCTCGGACGAAAACTCCGGCACCCATCCTTCTGCGGCGCGGGAGTTCGACCTCGCCCGTCAGCTGGTGGAGGAGATGAAAGCACTTGGCCTGGAGGATGCCCGTGTGGACGAGCACTGCTATGTCTACGGCACTCTGCCCGCCACCCCGGGCTGCGAAGACAAGCATGCCCTGGGCCTGATCGCGCACATGGACACCGCCGACGACGCCAGCGGTGAGAACGTGCAGCCCATCGTGTGGGAGAACTACAACGGCGGCGAGGTGACCCTGCCCGCCACCGGCATGGTGATGAAGCCCTCGGTCTTCCCCTTCCTGAGCAGCATGAAGGGCGAGACCCTCATCACCTCGGACGGCACCACCCTGCTGGGTGCCGACGACAAGGCCGGCATCGCCGAAATTCTGACCGCTGTGGAAACGCTGCAGGAAAAGGGCCTGCCCCACGGCAAGCTGTGCATCGCCTTCACCCCGGACGAGGAGATCGGCGAGGGGGCTGAGCTGTTCGATATCCCGGGCTTCGGGGCCGACTTTGCCTACACCGTGGACGGCGGCGACGCCGGTTCCATTGAGTATGAGAACTTCAACGCCGCGTCTGCCACCGTGACGGTCCACGGCTTCTCGGTGCACCCCGGCACCGCCAAGGGTACCATGATCAACGCTTCCAACGTGGCCATGGAGTTCCACGGTTCGCTGCCCGTCACTGCCCGGCCCGAGACCACCGAGGGCCGCCAGGGCTTCTACCACCTGTGCCAGATGTACGGCGACGTGACCACCGCCAAGCTGGGTTACATCCTGCGCGACCACGACGCCGCCAAGCTGCAGTTCAAAAAGGACAACATGCTGGACATTGCCGAGTTTTTGAACGGCAAGTACGGCGAGGGCACCGTGGAGGTGGAGATCAAGGACAGCTACCGCAACATGCTGGAAAAGATCAAACCGCATTTCCACCTGGTAGAAACGGCCCGCAAGGCCACCCGCATGGCAGGCCTTGAGCCGGAGGAGATCCCCGTGCGCGGCGGCACCGACGGTGCCATGCTGAGCTGGAAAGACCTGCCCTGCCCGAACCTGGGCACCGGCGGCTTCAACTTCCACGGCGTGTGCGAGTGCATCACCGCCGAGCGCATGGACCGCTGCACCGAGATCTTGCTGAATATCATCGGGCTGTACGCGGAATAAAAACAGACGCGGCTCAAAAACAGAAGAAATACCCAAAAAGTCCGGGAGAGCACAGCGCTTTCCCGGGCTTTTTTGCTGCTGTTTTTTACAGGATGGACATGAACCACTCAACAGTCTTGGGGTCGTAGTGGGAGAAGAACAGGCTTTCGCCGCCGTCCAGTGCTTCAATGGCAGCCATATCCTCGGCGGAGAGGGTGAAATCGAACAGCTCGAAGTTCTGCTGCATCCGCTCCTTGTGGACCGATTTCGGGATGATGACCACGTCGCTCTGCAGCAAAAAGCGCAGGGCGGTCTGGGCGGCAGTCTTGCCGTACTTGGCACCGATGGCGGTCAGCACGGGGTTGGTGAACATATCCTTGCGGCCCTCGGCAAAGGGGCCCCAGGATTCGATCTGGCAGCCGTACTTCTTCAGGTATTCCCTGGCCAGCTTCTGCTGCTGGAAGACATGGGTCTCGATCTGGTTCACGGCGGGCTTCACGCTGGCGAAGTGCTGGATGTCCAGATAGCGGTCCGGGCCAAAGTTGGAAACGCCGATGGCACGGATCTTTCCGGCGCTGTAGAACTCCTCCATGGCACGGTAGGTGCCGTAATAATCGCCGAAGGGCTGGTGGATCAGCAGCAGGTCCAGGTAATCGGTGCGCAGCTTGCGCAGGGACTCCTCAATGGAAGCCTTGGCCTTTTCGTAACCGGCGTTGGTGATCCACACCTTCGTGGTCAGGAAGAACTCCTCGCGGGGCAGGCCGCACGCGGCCAGCGCTTCGCCCACGCCTTCCTCGTTGCCGTAGGCCTGGGCCGTGTCGATGCTGCGGTAGCCCACATCGATGGCGTCCAGCACGCAGCGCTTGGTGTCCTGCGGCGGGGTCTGGTAGACACCGTAGCCCAGCTTCGGCATCTTGATGCCGTTGTTCAGTGTAACGTATTCCATGGTAAATGCCTCCTGTTTTCTGGTTTTGGGTGAAGTGTGTTTCTGGCACTACTTTACAACAGATCGGCAAAAATATAAAATATCAATATCGGAAACTGCTTTTCAAAAAATGAAATGTGAGGTGTGCAATGCGGGATCTGAATGAGCTGCAGCAGCTGGTGGATTTTGCGGACCTGGGCACCCTTTCCAAAGTGGCGGAAAAGGGTCACATCTCCACCCCGTCCATCACCCGCAGCATGAAAAATGTGGAGGAACACTTCGGCGTGCCGCTGTTCACCCGCAGCAAAAACCGCATTGAGCTGAACGACACCGGCCGGGAGGCGGTGTCGGCAGCCCGCAGGCTGCTGGCCGAAGCGGAGCAGGCGGTCCGCCAGGTGCAGGCCTTCGACCAGCGCCGCCGCACGCTGGTGGTGCGCTCCTGCGCCCCGGCCCCGCTGTGGGAACTGCTGCCGAAGCTCAGCGCCGCCTGCCCGGGCATGACCATTGCTTCCAGCATTGGCCAGAACGAGGAAGTGCTCGCCGCATGGCGGCAGGGCGGGTGCGACATGGCGGTGCTTCCGTTCCGGCCGGAGGCGGAAGACGGCACCGCAGTGCAGGAATTCATGCACGAAAAGCTCTTTGTCTGCGTGCCGCCCGGCCACGAGCTGGCCCGCCGCGAAAGCCTGAGCTTTGCCGAGATCAACGGCTTCAATTTCCTGCTGCGCACGGAACTTGGCTTCTGGGATACGCTCTGCCGCCAGAAGATGCCCTCCTCCCGCTTTCTGGTGCAGACGGACGAGTTTGCCTTCGATGCACTGGTGGCGTCCTCCTCGCTGCCGTGCTTCACCACCGATTACTTCAAGAATGCCCGGGCGCGCTACCCGGGGCGGGTGTTCCTCCCGCTGCGGGACCCGGAAGCGGACGTGACCTTTTACGTTCTGCAGCGGGCGCAGAAAAAATAAAAACCACGGATGCACAGCCCGGGTGCACCCGTGGAGATCGTCACTGTTTTTTGTGGTAGCCGCAGTCGCAGTAGGGGCCGCCGGAGGCAAGGGTGTATTCCCGCACAAAGGTGGTGGCCCCGCCGGCATCGGCCATGGTGTAGTCCAGATGGCACATGGCTGGGGTCAGGTCGTAAAGGCCCAGCTCCTTCATCAGGGTGCAGATGCCGCAGCGGGAGAAGCGCGCCTCAAAGCCGCTGCCGTCGGCATAGGGGAAATATTCCATGTTCCAGGAGTAAGGGTTGCGGTCGGCGGCGCGCAGGTCTGCGGTGGCCTGCATCCCGGCAAGGCGCTTGGGGGTGTACTGGGTCTTGCCGCTCTGGCGGAAGGCCCACTGCACCACCGGGGTCATCATGGCGGCGGCATAGTAACGAGTCAGGGTGTCCACATCCGGCCGCTGCGGCATGTTCAGGATATAAGCGCAGAGCATGGCGCAGTTGACGATGTTCATCTTGAAGCGGTCTGCTTTTTCAAACTCCGGCAGCGTTGCAATGATCTGCTGATATTTCGGCTTTGCAAGCGCCTCCACGGCTTTGGCCTGCTGTGTGCTCAGGCTAAATGCGGCGGTCAGCTGCCGGGTGAATGAGCGGTGGAACAGCGCCCACATGGCCATGGGCATTCCGGCGTATTTCATGCGAGGTCCCTCCTTATCTTCCGCATGGGGGTTCTTCTGCTTCCATTATAACGGACGGCCGCCCGGGATGCAATCGGGAGAAGCGCCGTGGCCCGGCAGGGGCTTCCCGGCGGCAGAAAAGCGTGGTAAAATAAGGGAAAACAGCAGAAAGGAACCCTTTTTCATGAACGAGACAAAAGACGAAGGCCTGCAGGGCAACGAGAAGATCGAGCAGGCCGTGCTGGCGCTGCAGCACGAGCCCACCCAGGAGCAGCTGGCCCACACCCTGACGGTGCTGCGCCGCCGCATGAAAGCGCAGGGACAGCTGGTGGCGGCGGTGGAGCCGAACCTCGGCGGCGCGCCGCTGCAGCTGCGCACGGTGCAGACCGCCGACGGGGCCCGCTGGTGGTACGCCTTCACCAGCTTTGAGCAGGAGCTGAAAGGGGCCGAGGCGGTGCAGTCCACCTTCCTGGTGGAGATCGAAAAGCTGTTCGATGCGGCGCTGACGGTGCCGGAGATCAGCGGCGTGATCCTGAACCCGTGGGACCGCACCCTTCAGCTGGACAAGAACCTCATCCGCATCATCAAAGGCTGAACCGCGCCGAAACGCACTTTTTTGAATTTTTCAAAAACCTCTTGACTTAAAGTTGAGTTTAAGTTGTAGAATGGGCCAGAACATGATACGGGAGGTTTTTGGAAATGTACACTGAAACTCTGACGCTGGCAAACGGCGTAAAAATTCCGCAGCTGGGTCTGGGCACCTGGTTCATCGACGATGCAAACGCAGCCGAGGCCGTGAAGGCCGCTGCCAAGCTGGGCTACCGCCACTTTGATACGGCGCAGGCTTACGGCAACGAGCGCGGCGTGGGCGAGGGCGTGCGCAGCTGCGGCGTGGCCCGCGAGGAGCTGTTCGTCGTGTCCAAGGTGGCCGCCGAGCACAAGACCTACGAGGCCGCCAAGGCCAGCATCGACGCAACGCTGCAGAAGATGGGCCTGGACTACCTGGATATGATGATCATCCACAGCCCGCAGCCCTGGGACAAGGTGAACCAGTGCGAGGACCGCTATGTGGAGGGCAACCGTGCCGCCTGGCGTGCGCTGGAAGAAGCTTACAAAGAGGGCAAGCTGCGGGCCATCGGTGTGTCCAACTTCCAGATCGGCGATCTGAACAGCCTGCTGGAAGGCTGCACCGTCAAGCCCATGGTCAACCAGATCTTGCTGCACATCAGCAACACCCCGCTGGAGCTGGTGGAGTTCTGCCAGAACAACGGCATCGCGGTGGAAGCCTATTCGCCCATCGCCCACGGTGAAATTCTGCACCAGCCGGAAATTCAGGCCATGGCCGAAAAGTATGGCGTCGCGGTGCCGCAGCTGTGCATCCGCTACACCCTGCAGCTGGGTGCTGTCTCGCTGCCCAAGACTGCGAACCCCGCCCACATGGAGACGAATGCCGCCGTGGACTTTGCCATCAGTGCCGAGGACATGGAGAACCTCAAGCGCTTCAAGCACATTGAGAGCTACGGTGCAAGCAGCGGCTTCCCGGTGTACGGAGGAAAACTGTAATGAACAAGCCTTATATCATCTGCCATATGATGACCTCCATCGACGGCCGCAGGGAGATGCCCTCGGTGTTCGACGGGCGCACCATGGAGCACCCGCTGACCCACCTGCGCCTGACCGGCGTGCAGCAGTTTGAAAGCGGTGCGGTCTGGCTGCGGTATGCTCTGTAAAAAAGTGAAAATGCGATAAAAAAGGAACCGGACGGGCGAAAAGGCCTGTCCGGTTCCTTTTTTATCCCCGCCAGCCCCGGGCGGCAGGGTCCAGCATTTCGCTGGCCGAATAAATGAGTGCGTTGCAGATGGCGGCGGCCACGTTGCTGCCGCCCTTGCGGCCCATGGCCGCGATGGCGGGCGCGCCGCAGCGCGTACAGGCGGCAAAGAGCACTTCCTTGCTCTCCACCACATTCACAAAGCCCACTGGCACGCCGATGACCAGAGCAGGCCGCAGCCCGGCTTCCAGTTCTTCGGCGATGGTCAGCAGGGCGGTGGGGGCGTTGCCCACCGCGAGAATGGCCCCCGGGTGCTCCTGCGCTGCTCGGTGCATGGCGGCCACGGCCCGGGTAGTGCCCGCCTGCTTGGCGGCTTCGGCCACGGCGGGGTCCGCCATGTAGCAGACTGCTTCACACCCCAGCTTTGCAAGCCCGGGCTTCGAGATACCGGCCAGCGCCATGTTGGTGTCGGTGACAATGGTCACGCCCCCGTGCAGAGCCCGGACTGCGGCCTCCACCGCACCGGGGGTGAACCGCAGATTTTTGGCGTAGTCAAAGTCGGCGGTGGTGTGGATGACTCGCTTGACCACGGCAGCCGTTTCCGGCGGCGGGGTCAGGCCCATCTCGTCCAGCTCTTTGGTGATGATGGAAAGGCTCGTCCGCTCAATGTCGGCGGGCAGATGATGCTGCGGCGTCATACGCTGTCTCCTTTCTGCAGGCCCATGGCGGCATAGACGGCGGGCATGTCCAGCGCCGCGCGCACGCCGTCGGCAAGCTTGTCAAACTGCTGCTGACGGTACTGCTCCATGGGGATGAGATCAGCCCCGGCGGGGTCCAGCCCCTTGCGGCTGCACAAAAATGCGGTGAGTTTTTCGGTCAGTTCGCCGGTGTCGAACAGGCCGTGCAGGTAGGTGCCAAACACATTGCCCTGCACACAGCCCTCCGGCGTGCCGTCCGCAAGGGTGCAGAACCCTTCGCCCCGCACCTCGGTGCGTCCGGCATGGATCTCATAGCCGGTCAGCCTGGCCCCGGCAAAGGGCCCGGCGGCGGTCACGGCTTCGGTCTGGGTCAGGTGCTTTTCGGCGTTGAAGGTGGTGACCGTGGGCAGCAGGCCCAGGCCCCGCAGGGTGCCCGGCGTGCCGCTTTCTTCGCCCGCCGGGTCGCGGAGCTCCTCGCCCAGCATCTGGTAGCCGCCGCAGACGCCCAGCACCGGCGTACCGCTGGCGGCAAGCTTCTGCACCAGTGGTTCCAGCCCGCTTTCCCGCAGCCAGCGCAGGTCGTCCATGGTGTTTTTGGTGCCGGGCAGGATGACAAGGTCCGGCGTGCCCAGCTGACGGGGATTCTGCACATAGCGCACGCCCAGCAGCGGGTGCTGCTCCAGCGGGATGAAATCGGTAAAGTTGGAAACATGCGGCAGGCGCAGAATGGCGATATCCAGCGGTTTCACGGCCCTTTTTGCGTCCAGCCGGTCAGAGAGGGAGTCCTCGTCCTCGATCTCCACCCGCAGATAGGGCACCACACCCACCACGGGCAGATGCGTCTTTTCTTCCAGCATGGCAAGGCCCGGGCGCAGAATTTCCACATCGCCCCGGAACTTGTTGATGACAAGGCCTTTGATGCGGGCCCGTTCCTCCGGCTCCAGCAGTTCCACGGTGCCGTAGAGCTGGGCGAAGACGCCGCCCCGGTCGATGTCGCCCGCCAGCAGTACTGGCGCATCCACGAGCTTTGCAAGGCCCATGTTCACGATATCGTCGGCCTTCAGGTTGATCTCGGCGGGGCTGCCTGCGCCCTCAATGACGATGATGTCATTCTCCTCTGCAAGGCTGTTGTAGGCTTCCAGAATGTCCGGGATGAGGGTGCGCTTCATTTTAAAGTAATCGGCGGCAGACATCTGGCCCCGGGCTTTGCCGTTCACGATGACCTGACTGCCCACATCGCTGCTGGGTTTGAGCAGGATGGGGTTCATGCGCACGTCCGGCTCTACGCCTGCAGCCTGCGCCTGCACCACCTGCGCCCGGCCCATCTCAGCGCCGTCTTTGGTGACAAAACTGTTCAGGGCCATGTTCTGGCTTTTGAACGGGGCCACGCGCCAGCCGTCCTGCGCAAAAATGCGGCACAGCGCCGCGCACAGCAGGCTTTTGCCCGCGCCGCTCATGGTGCCCTGCACCATAATGCATTTTGCCTTTCTCATCGTGCCACCTCCGGCAGCGTTTCGGCCAGCAGCGCCAAAAGCTGGCGGTTTTCTTGTTCGGTGCGCACAGCGGTGCGGTACCAGCAGGCAGAAAGGCCCGGGTAGTTGCCGCAGCTGCGCAGCACCGCACCCTTCTGCCGCAGGGCATCGCCCAGCGCTTCCGGTGCGCGGAACAGCAGGTAGTTGGCCCGGCCCTCGATCACCCGCAGGCCCAGCGCCCGCAGGCCGCTTGCCAGAATGGGCCGCTGTGTCTTGATCAATTCACGCACCTGCGCGACATATTCCGTTTCGTCCAGCGCGGCGATGCCCGCCGCCTGCGCCAGACTGGACACCGCCCACGGCTGGCCTGCTGCCTGCATCCGGGCAAGGAGGGCTTCATCCGTGCAAAGGCAGTAGCCCAGCCGTACGCCCGCCATGCCGTAAAGCTTTGTGAAGGCTTTGAGGATGACAAGATGCTTGCTGGTCTGCAGCAGCCGCTTTGCTGAGAGCGTATCGCCCTCGGGCAGAAAATCGAGGAAGCACTCGTCCACCACCAGCCGTGCGCCCACGGCTTCGCATTTGTGCAGCAGGGCTTCCACAAGGGCAGGCTGGGCCAGCTGGCCGGTAGGGTTGTTGGGCTGGCAGAGGAACACCATCTCGATGCCCGGGTGCACCGCATTCAGGATATCTTCCGTCACCGCAAAATCATTTTCTTCCCGCAAAAAATGCCGCTCCACCGTGCAGCCCACGGTTTCAAGGGCTGTGGCATATTCGGCAAAGGTAGGGGCTGTCACCAGTGCGGTGCGGGGCTTTGCGGCCAGCACCAGCCGGAAGATCAGGTCTGCTGCGCCGTTGCCGCACAAAAGGCTTTCGGCGGGCACATTCTCGGCCACAGCCAGCTTTGCCCGCAGGGCGCGGCACAGCGGGTCGGGGTAGCGGTCAGCAGTGGCAAGGGCCGCCGTAATGGCCTCTGCCACCCCATCCGGCAGGCCCAGCGGGCTGACATTGGCCGAAAAATCCAGCGGATCGCGGCCGAACTCGGCACGGTAGCCCGCCCAGTCGCCGCCATGGGTCAGTGGTTGCATAAAAATCCTCCATAATAAAGCCTTCCCCCGAGGGGGAAGCCTTCAGAGAGCTGCTGCACCCCATGCCAGCGCAAAGGCGCTGGCCACATACATCATGCGGTTGGCGCGCAGGATATCCTGCGGCTCAATGGGCCGCAGGGCATCGCCGATGGTGGGTTTATCATAATATTCGCCAAAGTAATAGGCAGGCCCGGCCAGCTGCACGCCCAGGGCACCGGCACAGGCGCTTTCGGTCTGGGCACTGTTGGGGCTGGCATGGTTGCGCCGGTCGCGCCGCCAGATGCGCCATGCACCTTTGGCATCATTGCCGGTAAAGGCTGCGGCCGCCACCCACAAAAGGGCGGCAAGGCGGCTGGGGATGTAGTTGGCCACATCGTCCAGCTTGGCAGGGATGCGGCCAAAGTAGAGGTACTTCTCGTTTTTGTAGCCCAGCATGCTGTCCATCGTGTTGATGGCTTTGTAAGTGAGTGCCAGCGGTGCCCCGCCGATGAGCATGTACAAAAGCGGGGCGATCACGCCGTCGCTGGCATTCTCGGCCACCGTTTCCACGGCGGCTTTGGTCACGCCCTCGGCGGTGAGGGCTTCGGTGTCGCGGCCCACGATGCGGCTCACGGCCTTGCGTGCGGCGGGCAGGTCATTTTTGATAAGCTGGGCATACACATTCGTACTTTCCTGCACAAGCCCTTTGGCCGCCAGCGCCTGCCCGCACCAGAACATCTGCACGGCAAGGCCCAGCCAGGGGCTGATCCTTGCCGCCAGCAGGCAGACAAGGCTGGTAATCAGAAAGGTGCCCACCGGCAGGCAGAATGCCACGATGCCGCCGCCCAGCACTTCGCCCTGCGGTGTTTTGGGCAGGCGGGCGCGCAGGAACTTTTCCAGCCGGGAGATGCACTTGCCCATCAGCACCACCGGGTGCGGCAGCCAGGCCGGGTCGCCGAAAAGCGCGTCCAGCACGAAGCCGCCCAATACAGCCCACAGGATCATCACTGGGCCTCCTTCGTATACTGGACGGTTTTTACAAGGTAAAGTACTCGCTTTTCGGTCCAGTCCTTGGCATCCAGCACATAGCCGCCTGCGTTGGGGCCGCACCAGTCATAATAGTCCCTGCGGGGCAGGGCGAACCGTTCCATAGCCGCCATCTGGGTGCCGCCGTGGGCCAGAATGACCAGCCGCTGTTCCCCTGCGGCAAGGGCCTTGTCCACCAGCTGGGCAAAGGTGCGGCAGATACGGTCCGAGAAATCGGCCTTGCGCTCACCGTCCGGGCAGGAGCTTTCGCAGTTGGCCTGTACCCAGGCCTGATACTCGGGGTCTTTTTCCATCTCGATGAAATTGCGGCCCTCAAAGCTGCCAAAGCACATCTCCTTCAGCCCGTCCACTTGCACGAGCTTTGCGGTGGGGAACAGGATGTGCGCTGTCTGGCTGGTGCGCTGCAGGGTGGAAACGTAGACCACGTCCGGGTCGAAATCGGCACGGCACAGCTGGGCCGCACCTGCGGGTGAAAGCGGGATGTCGCGCTGGCCCTGATAACGCTTCTGGGCGTTGTACTCGGTCTGGCCGTGGCGCAGAAGATAGATCAGCATGTTGGAAGTTCTCCTTTCAAAACCGTGGGGATGCCGCAGAACATCTGCACCACGCAGTCGGCCCGCGCCGCCAGCAGGCAGGCAAGGCGGCCCGCTGCTTCGCGGTCGGCCCGTTCGTTTGCATCCATCGGCACGACACCGCCGCCCACTTCGGTGGCGATGAGGATATCGTATTCAGAAGCGAGCCTGTCCGCAAGGGCAGGCAGGTCAGCGGCGTCTGCCGCCAAATTTTGCACGTCGGCCCGCATTTTTAAATTGTGGCCGGGCAGTGTCTGCGCAAAGGTGCGCTTGCCGCTGTAGAGCGGCCCGGTGATAAAGATCATAACAGCCCTCCCCACTGGCAGGCGGCCAGCGCCGCCAGCATCCACAGCTCGGCCTTTTGCAAGAACCACCCGGCAAGGTCGCCGGTGATGCCGCCGAACTGCTTTGCGCTCATCTTATTATAATAGAACAGTACCGCCAGCGCGGCCAGCACCAGTGCCCAGCCGTGAAGGAACATCATGCAGGCGGCCAGCACGACAGCCAGCACGGTCAGCACCCGGCGCACAGTGGTTTTGTCTGCCGCCGTGGCGAAGGTGTGGGCAAGGCCGGTGTTTTTTGCCATGGGGAAGGATGCCACCGCAAGGCCCGAGAGGGTGCGTTCCAGCACCAGCGCCAGCGTCCACAGTGCGCCCACCCGGGGCGTGAACTGCACGCAGGTGCACAGGGCAAAATAGGCCAGAAAATAGCTGCACAGCCGGATGACCGCAAAGGCACCGCAGTGGGGGTCTTTTAAAATTTCCAGCTTCTTTTCCCGGTCGCCGTAGCTGGAAAGGGCGTCGCAGGTGTCGGCATAGCCGTCCAGATGGATGCCGCCGGTCACCCACGCCGGCACCAGCGCAAAGCCTGCCGCTCTGACAAGGCCCGGCAGGGGAAGGGCCCCGCACACGCACCACGCCGCGCCGATGACCAGCCCGATGAGCGGGAAAGCGCACATCGCATAGCGCATGTTCTTTTCGTTCCACTCGAACTGCGGCACCGGAATGGCCGAGAACATGGCAAAGGCCACCGCAATGGTCTGCAAAGCGATCATGTTTTTTCTCCTTTGTAAAAGACGGGGATGCCGCACACCACCCGCACCACATTGTCGGCCCGGGCGGCGAAGGCGTTGTTCACCTGCGCAAGGGCCCGCAGATAGCGGCCCGTGTCGCCTGCATAGTCGGCGCCGCCGCTGAACACCTCGTTGGAGACAACGATGAGATTTTCGCACTGGGCGGCAAGCAGATCCAGCCCGCGCAGGATGGCGGCCGCTGCGTTCTCTCCCGCCCCGGTGGGGTCGTAGAGCTCGTTGGCGGCAAGGTTGCCCAGGTCTTCCAGCAATGCCGTGCCCCAGGCGGGCAGACGCACCGCGTCCAGATGCAGGGGGCATTCCACGGTTTCAAACTGCTTGGCGGCCCGCATTTTGCGGTGTTTTTCCACCCGGGCGGCGCATTCGGCGTCCCACACCTGCATGGTGGCCAGATAATAGCGCGGGAGCGCGGTTTTCAGCACAAGGCTTTCCGCATATTCGCTTTTGCCGCTGGCTGCACCGCCCAGCACCAGCGTCAGCATTGGGGAGTATACGGCGTGATGCCGCCCTCCGTGAAGGAGTAGCACCCGCCGTACACGGCCAGCGCCATGTCCCACAGCGGGATGCTTGCCACCGCGCCGGTGCCTTCGCCCAGATGCAGGTTTGCTGTAATGAGCGGCGCTTTGCCCAGCGCTTCCAGCACCAGCCGTGCGGCAGGCTCGGCCGAACAGTGGCTGGCAAACACCGCCTTTGCCGCCGCCGGGCAGAGGCGCACGGCGCACAGAGCAGCCACGCCGCTGATGAAGCCATCCATCAGCACGGGCACACCGGCCAGCGCACCGCCCAGAAAAACGCCGCACAAGCCTGCGATATCAAAACCGCCCAGCTTTGCCAGCACGTCCAACGGGTCTTCCGGGTCTGGTTCGTTGACAAGGATGCCCCGGCAGATGGCGTCCACCTTGCGGGCCAGCCCTTCGTCCGAAAGGCCCGCGCCGCGCCCGGTCATCCGTTCGACCGGCTGGCCCAGCAGCACCGCCGCCACCGCGCTGGAGGTGGTGGTGTTGCCAATGCCCATCTCGCCGGTGGCGATGAGCCGGTAGCCGTTGTCCGCCAGCTCCCGGGCAAGGGCAATGCCCGCCCCAATGGCCTGCACGGCCTGCGCCCGGCTCATGGCAGGGCCAACCGTAAAGTCTGCTGTGCCGGATGCAATGCGGCAGTTTCGCACGCCGGGCACCGGTTCGCCCGCGATGCCCATATCCACGGGCAGCACGTCGCAGTGGGCGGTGCGGGCCATCTGGCAAACACTGGTGCGGCGCATGGCGAGGTTCTCGGCCACGGCACGGGTCACTTCCTGCCCGGTCTGGCTCACGCCCTGCGCCACCACGCCGTTATCGGCACAGAGCACCGCCACCACCCGGCGGGAGAAGTCAAGGTCCGCGCTGCCGGTGAGGGCGGCAGCATCTTCCAGCATGGTCTCGAGGGCACCCAGCCCGCCCAGAGGTTTTGCAAGACCCATCCAGTGGGCGCGTGCCGCCGCGCGGGCGGCTTCGTCCGGCGGGGTGATGGAAGCAAGCAAGGTTTTCAATTCCGTTTCGGTCATTTTTGTTGTCCTTTTGTATAGCGTTCTGCCGCCGCCACAAAGCGGCGGGGCAGGGGCGTGCCCGCCCAGTATAAATGCGGGAAGCCCGCATAGAAATTCTCAGTTGCAAAGCCGCATTCCCACTGCATTTTTTCGTTTTTGCGGGCGGTAAATGCAGTGCCGTTTGCGGTGGAATCCCAGTGGTGGAATTCGTGGATGGGCAGCTTTTCTCCCGCGCGGAACAGCATACTGTCCGCCTTTGCGGTGAGCGTCGCATACCCGAACCGCACCAGCCTGCCCACCCGGATGCCCTCGCCCGGCAGAACGCCTGCCATGGGCCAGTTCTGGCCATCTGTCCCTTCAAGGCTCTGCCCGAGGTAGAGAAAGCCGCCGCACTCGGCCACGGTGGGCAGACCGGCGTTTACAGCGGCCCGGATGGACGCGCGCATGGCTGCATTTTCGCTCAAAGCGTTTGCATATAGTTCCGGGTAGCCGCCGGGCAGGTACAGCCCGCCGATGCCTTCCGGCAGGGCGGCGTCGTGCACCGGGCTGAAAAATACAAGCTTTGCCCCGGCGTCCCGCAAAGCGTCCAGCGTTTCGGCATAGGTGAAGCAGAAGGCTTCGTCTTTTGCCACGGCGATGCGGGGAAGAAGGGAAGCCTTCCCCCAAGGAGGAAGCCTTTCGCTTTCCGGTTCCGGTTTCTCGGTCAGTTCGGCCAGCTTGTCCCAGTCCAGCACCAGGCTGTCTGCCAGCAGGGCGATCTTTTCCTGCAGGCCGACAATTTCATCGGCGGTTTTCAGGCCGAGATGGCGGCTCTCCACCACAGCTTCGGGCAGATGGGGCAGATAGCCCAGAACCGGCAGGCCGGTCTCGGCTTCCAGCAGGGGTTTGAGCATGTTGTACAGCTTTTCGGAGCAGTTATTGAGCAGAATGCCTGCGAGATGGCTGTTTTTGCGGAAGTGCACCAAACCCTGAATTTGGGCCGCCAGCGTCACGCTGGCCCCTTTGGGCTGCACCACCAGAAGCACCGGCAGGCCCAGCGTATCTGCCAGCTCCCAGGCACTGGCCCGGGTGGTCAGGCCCTGCCCATCGTAAAAGCCCATAGCACCCTCGCACACAGCGGCACCGTGCCCGGCGGCGTAGCGGGCATAAAGGGCCTGCACGGTGTCTTTGGTGGAAAGAAACAGGTCCAGATTGTGGCTTTCTACGCCGAGAGCCGAGCGGTGAAACATGGGGTCGATGTAGTCCGGCCCAGTTTTAAAGGCACAGGGGGCGGCCCCGCGCCGTTTCAGTGCTGCCAGCACCGCGCAGGTGACGGTGGTCTTGCCGCTGCCGGAAGACGGCGCGGCGATGAGGAATTGCATCATTTGCATGTACCCGTAATGAGGAAGGTGGGGTTGTTGGCCATGAGCAGGTGCAGGCGGCCCGCCGGTTTTGTGCGGCTGACGGCAATCTGCGTCACCTCGGCGGTCAGGCCCCGGGCGGTCAGCGCGGCAATGGCGGCGCTCAAGGTCTCCAGTGCGATGGCCGAGATGCAGATGCGTGCCGCCGCGTTTTTGGCAAGCACCGCGTCCAGCACGGCCTCCATGCCGCCTTTCGTTCCGCCGATGAACACCGCGTCCGGGGCGGGCAGGCCGTCGAGAGCTTCCGGCGCTTTGCCTTCGATGAGAGTCAGGTTGTAAGCACGGAATTTCTCCCGGTTTTTGCGGATGAGCGCACAGGCGTCCGGCTCGCACTCCACAGCGTACACGCGGCCTTTCGGGGCCGCAAGGGCCAATTCCACACTCACGCTGCCGGTGCCAGCGCCCACATCCCACACCGTATCGGCGGGCGACACGGCCAGTTTTGCCAGCGCGGCGGCACGTACCTCCTGCTTGGTCATGGGCACGTCGCCCCGGGTGAAGGCTTCATCCGGCCAGCCCTGTGAACGAAACGACGGAAGATCGAAGTTTTCCACCAGCAATACGCTGAGCGGTGCAAAACTCTGCCCGGCCAGTTCGGCGGCAGAGCCGTAGCGGATGGCTTCGGCTTCGGTGCCAAGGTTCTCGCCCACAACACCGTGGGCCGCACCCATACCGGCAGCGGCCAGCTTCCGGCAGAGGGTGGCGGGCGTCTCGGTGCCGCCGGTGAGGAAGAATACGGCCTTGTTCGTCATGCATTCTGCCACCGGGTCGCAGGCACAGCCGTGGGCCGAGACCAGCTTCCAGTCCTGCCACGGGCGGCCCAGCGCCGCCGAGAGCAGCTGCACGCTGGAAATGCCCGGGTACACCCGGGCCGGGATGCCCAGCGCCCGCAGGGGCGTGAGCAGGCCGGACGCGCCGGAGTAAAAGCCGGTGTCGCCGCTGTAGAGCACGGCAGCGTCCTGCCCGGGGTTCTGCGCCAGCATTTCGAGGATGTCGGCAGGCTGGTAGAGGGCAAACTGCCGGGCGGTGCAGTCTGCGGGCAGACCCGCCAGCAGCCGTTTTGCGCCGAACACAAGGCCCGCGCCGCCCACAGCGGCCTGCGCCTGCGCGGAGAGGGCTTCCCATTTACCGCTGCCCATACCGATCAGTGTGACCATTGCAACATCTCCTGACAATGCGTGAATAATTCGTCCTCGGTCTCGCCGACCTCCGGCGGGCGGCGCAGCACCACCAGCTGTGCGCCGGTTTTGGCAGCGGCCTGTACCTTCTCGGCAAAGCCGCCTGCCGCGCCGCCGTCCTTGGTGACGAGATATTGAATATGGAACTGCTCCATCAAAGCAACATTCAGCACGAGGCTGAACGGCCCCTGCATGGCGATGATGTTTTTGTGCGGGATCTGGGCCGCCTCGCAGGCGGCAATGCCCTCCGGCGTGGGCAGCACGCGGGGGTAGAGCCGGGCCGGGTCGAGGGACGCAAAAGCAGAAAGCTCCTTGGCACCGGTGGCCAGCAGCACATTGCCGCTCTGCCGGGCAAGGTATTCTGCGGCCTGTGCCGCCGTCTCAAACACGGCGCAGCCCTCGGGCAGGGGACTCTGGGCCCGCAGCAGGCGGCGGTATTCCACGCCCGCCTGCGCCGCTGCCGCGCGGATGTTTTTGGTGGCATCCACCGCGTAGGGGTGGGTGGCGTCGATGCAGAGGTCTGCACCTGCCAGCAGCGCCGCCATGGCGTCCGGCTGCAGCCGCCCGGCGTGGACGGTGATGCCCGCCATCTCGCCCTGCTCCTCGGCACCCAGCGGCGTTGCCACGCACACGGTCACGGCGACGCCCAGTGCGGCCAGCTTCTGGGAAAAACGGCGGCCCTCGGTGGTGCCGCTGAACACGACCGCCTTCACTTGCGGTACCCCCGAGGCGTGACCATCCAGCCCGAGACCGCGCGGGTGGCTGCGTTGCCGATGTACACGGTGGTGAACATATCCACCGGGGTGTTTTCCAGCTCGGCCAGGGTCAGCACACAGCTGGTCTGGCCTTCGCGGCCGATGTTGCGCACAAGGCCGCAGACCGTGTCCGGGCCTTTGCCGTTATCGCGCAGGATGCGCACCGCCTTCTGCAGGTAGTCCGGGCGGCCCTTGGAGGAAGGGTTGTACAGCGCCAGGCAGAAATCGCCCATGGCCGCGCAGGCCAGCCGCTTTTCAATGACCTCCCACGGGGTGAGCCGGTCGGAAAGGGAAATGACGCAGAAATCATGGGCCAGCGGGGCACCCAGCACGGCTCCGCCGCTGAGGGCAGCGGTCAGGCCGGGCACGACCTCTATGGTCACGTCCGGGTATTCTTCGGCCAGCTCCAGCAGCGGGCTGGCCATGCCGTAAACGCCCGCGTCGCCGCTGCACACCAGCGCCACCCGTTTGCCGGTGCTGGCCTTTTCCAGCGCCCAGCGGCAGCGGTCGATCTCCTTTGTCATGCCGGTGGAATAGTATTCCTCGCAGGGGAACTCCGGCTCGATCAGGTCGAGATACAGCTTGTAGCCGCAGATGGCGTCCACACTTTCGAGGACATTGTGGGCTTCCTGGGTCATATAGTAAGGGTCGCCCGGGCCGATGCCGACCGCATAGACGACGCTTTCCGGCTGGTCGATCTCAAATTCCATCGGGTCAAACATTTTGCCACCTCCAATCCGGGGCAAAGGGCCGCACCGCCAGCGCAAAGGTCACGCCGGTGCGGGCGTATTTGTGAAAAACGAGCGGCCCGCCTGCCGCCAGCACGGCTGACCGCTCGCAGACATTGTCCACGCCGGTGACGCTCTGCACAAAGGCAGAGGACGTAAAACTGCCGGGCGCGGCGCGCAGGGCTTCGGCGGGGAAGAACTGCACCGGCCAGCCGTGATCCTGGCAGAAGGCAAGTAAGCCCGCTTCGTTTTGCTTCAGGTCGATGCTGGCCGCCGCCGTGATGCACTGCAGGGCCAGCCGGTTTGCGGCACAAAAGGCCGCGAAAGCTTCTTCCAGCGTGCCGGCGCTGGTGCCGCGTCTGCAGCCTACGCCCAGCACCCCGATGCGGGGCACCAGATGCAAGGCATCCCCCGCCGGGCAGAGGGTGAGGGCAAAGTCCGGGGCATCTGCGCTCTCGGTCAGGCCCGCAGGCGGCGTGCCTGCAATGGGCCAGTCGGATGCAAAGTGCATGGGCCTGCCCGCCAGCAATGCGCCGCTGACAAGCTTGATGCGCTCCGGCTCCAGCACAGCACAGTTCTGGTGCTTGGCCCATTCGTCCACCGCAAACACGCCGTTTGTATCGGTAGCCGTGGTGATGACCGGCACCGCGCCGCACACAGCCGCCAGCGCCCGGGCCAGGTTGTTGGCACCGCCGAGGTGGCCTGAGAGGATGGGCACCGCAAAATGCCCGCACTCGTCCAGCACCACCACGGCGGGGTCCGACGCCTTGCTCTGGCAGTGGGGGGCAACGGCCCGCACTGCGATGCCAACAGCGCCCACAAAGATCAGAGCGTCACTCCCGGCAAACTGCCGGGCCGTCCAGTCGGCAAGGCCGACCTGCCCGGGCGCATGGCCGCAGCGGGCCACACTGCCGGAATAGGCTGCCGCCAGTTTTTGGGCCAGCGCAAGGCCCTTTGCCGTAAAGGCAAGGTAAGCCCGGGTCACTGGTCGGTCCCCTTGCGGAACGCGGTGGTGAAGGCCGGGTCGTAGAGCTTGCTGCGCTCGTAATTCTGGCCCAGGAAGCCGCCCACCACGATGAGGGCCGTCTTGGTGATGTGTGCCGCATGGACGCTCTCGGCCAGCGTGCCCACGGTGCAGCGAACGGTCTTCTGTTCCGGCCAGGTGGCTTTGTACACCACCGCTGCCGGGGTCTCTGCCGTGTAGGCACCACCTGCAAGCAAGGCTTCCTGCACCTTGTCCACCAGACCGATGGAGAGGAAGATGACCATGGTGGCCCCGTGTGAAGCAAGGCTTGCCAGCTTTTCCTTTTCCGGCACCGGGGTGCGGCCCTCCATGCGGGTGATGATGACGGTCTGGCTGACAGTGGGCAGGGTGTACTCGGCGTTCAGCGCCGCTGCCGCGCCGCAGAAGCTGGAAACGCCTGGCGTGTCATCGTAGGGGATGCCCTCGGCGTCCAGCACGTCCATCTGCTCCCGGATAGCTCCATAAAGGCAGGGGTCGCCGGTGTGCAGGCGCACGGTGGTCTTGTCGGCAGCTTCCATCCGGCGCATCACATCCAGAACCTGTTCGAGAGTCATCTCGGCGCTGTTGTAAATTGCACAGCCCGCTTTGGCAAGGCCAAGCAGGGCCGGGTTCACGAGACTGCCCGCATAAATGATGCAGTCGGCGGCCTGCAGCAGGACTGCGCCGCGCTGGGTGATGAGGTCCGGTGCGCCGGGGCCTGCGCCAACAAAATGTACCATAGCGTTACTCCTTTACCAGAACGGTGGCAAAATAGCCCGCCGAATGTTCAGGCCGGGCAGCGGAAAGGTCGGTCCAGACGGCTTCGTCCGGCAGACCGCAATTGCATACAAGGGCGCTGTCGGCCAGCTTTCTGCGGGCTTCCAGCGTATCGAGAAGGGCGGGCAGCTGCCTGCCGGTCTTCATCAGCACTTTGGTGCCGGGCGTTTCCAGCACGCGGTCTGCCCAGCCGCCGGGCGCAATGGTGAGCGGGGCATCCATGCCGCCGGTGAGGGGAACATTCAGCCGCGCCGCCGCCGCGCAGAAGCTGGGCACACCCGCCGCCATGGCGGTGGCATAGCCGTCGGCCTGCAGAATTTCCTGCAGGTAGCCGAAGGTGGCGTAGATGGACACATCACCGAGGTTCAGCATGGCAACGTCCTGCCCGGCATCCAGAAAAGGCCGCACGGCCTGCGCCGCCTGCCGGTGAGATGCCGCCAGCACCGACGGGTCACGGCTCATGGCAAAGTGCAGCGGGACGATGGTCTTGCTGCCCAGTGCATCACCCAATGCCCGGCGGGCGATGTCCAGCGCCAGCATCTGGCCGGAGGATGTCTGCGGCGCGGCCAGCACCGGGCAGCTTTGAATGAGCCGCACCGCCTGCAGAGTGAGCAGTTCCGGGTCGCCGGGGCCCACACTGACGCCGTAAAAGATGCCTTTCAGTTCTGCCATTCTTCCGTCAGCTCCTTTGCGGTTTCAGTTTCGCCCAGCGGGCCGTGCTGGTTGGAGAACAGCACCGCACCCACCCGGAAGCCCCCGCCTGCCCGGCGGTCAAGGTGCAGCTGGATGGCGGCAAGGATGCTTTCCAGCACCGGGGTGCGCAGGTTGGCACCGTCCAGAATGTCCAGGCAGGCGTCGGTGGTGGCGGCGTCCATCAGGGCCCCGCACACTTCGCGGGAAGCGCCGCACAGCGCTGCGTGGGCGCAGAACACTTCGGCGCGGCCGTCGGCAGTGTGGGAGTGGGTGTTCATGACACCCGCCGCCAGCTTGACCAGCTTGCCCACATGGCCTACCAGAAGCACTTCTTCAAAGTTTGCCGCTGCGGCCATATCCAGCGTGTCACCGATAAAGTTGGAGGTTTTGACTACCGGGAACCGCTCGAACTGCGGCAGGGCGCTGGCCAGATAGTCCAGCCCGTAGTTGCCCGGGGCCAGCACCAGCCGCCGTGGGCCGTCTGTGTTTTTGGCACGCAGAGCGGCCTGATTCATTTCCAGCTGGATGGTGTCCAGAATGGCCTGCTGGCTCATGGGCTCCACGATGCCGCTGGTGCCCAGAATGGAAAGGCCCCCCTCCACGCCGATGTGGGGGTTGAAGGTGCGCTTTGCCGTCTCGGCCCCGCCCTCAATGGAGATGGTCACGGCAAAGCCGCCTGTGTAGGCCGCGTTCTCGGCCTCCCGTTCCAGCGCTTCGGCGATCATCTGGCGGGGCACATGGTTGATGGCGGCTTCGCCCACAGGCTGGTCAAGGCCGGGCTTCGTCACCCGGCCCACACCCTCGCCGCCAAAGATGCGCACGCCGGGCGCGTCCGGTTCCAGCACGACCGATGCAATGACCGGCAGGCCGGTGGTCACATCTACATCGTCGCCGCCGTCCTTGCGGATGGCGCATTCTGCGCCGGTGTCCGTTTTGCGGCAGAAGATGGGTGCCACCTCCACCACAATGCCTTTCGGTGTGCGCAGAGCCACCGTCTCCGGTGCATGGCCGGTGAGCAGCAGCCGGGCCGCGCCCGCCGCACCCAGCGCCGCACAGGTGCCGGTGGTGTAGCCGCAGCGCAGCAGCTTCTGCCCGCTGCGGACGTAATGCTCAAATTGCGGCCCAGCCGGGTTGGCTTCCGGCTTTGGCGGCTCCGGTGCGCCGTATAGAGCAGCGTACTGTTCTTCCGTCAGGCCATACAGCGCCCGGATGTTCTCCGGCGCAAAGGCAGCATCCGGCGTCAGCACGCCGGACACCCCGGCAGGGGAGACGCACACCACTGTGTCGGCAATCTTCTGCGCCAGTTCCAGCTCATGCAGGCTCAGCACCACGGCGAGATGCTCACCATGGGCCAGCTCTTTTAAAATGGTCAGCAGCTCGATCTTGCCCTTGATGTCCAGAAAAGACGTGGGCTCGTCCAATAAAATCACCTGCGGCTGCTGGCACAGGGCCCGGGCCAGCAGAACGCGCTGGCGCTGGCCGTCGCTGATGCGGTTGAAATCCCGGTCGGCGAGATGGGCTGCACCCACCCGTTCCAGTGCGCTGTGCGCCTGCCGTTTGTCTTCGGCCGAGAGGATGCCCAGCCGCCCGGTGTAGGGGTAGCGGCCCGCCGCAGCAAAGTCAAAGCAGGTGGTCAGCTCCATGCGGCGGCTGTGCGGTGCCATCAGGGCAAGCTTCTGGGCCCGTTGGGTGCCGGTATAGTCGGAAAGGTTCTTTTCGTCCAGCAGCACCGCGCCGCCCATGGGGTCCAGCTGGCCCGCCAGCGTGCGCAGCAATGTGGATTTGCCCGCGCCGTTGGGCCCGATGAGGGTCAAAATCTGGCCGGGCTGCACCCCCAGCGCAATGCCGGAGAGAAGCGGCGTTTTGCCGTAGCCGATGGCAAGGTCATTTGCCGTGCAGAGAAAGGTCTCGTTCATCGTGCACCCTCCTGATTGCGCCGCACCAGCAGTCCGATGACCACCGGCGCGCCGAACACTGCCGTCACCGAGCTGATGGACAGCTCGGTGGGCGCAAACAGACTGCGGGCCAAAAGGTCACAGAACAAACAGAACGCCGCCCCGCCCAGGCAGCACCCGGGCAGCACATGCAGCGGCTTTGCACTGCCCAGCAATTGCTTGACGAGGTGCGGCACCGCGATGCCCACGAAGGAGATGGGCCCGGCAAAGGCAGTGACACAGGCCGCCAGCAGGCTGGAAAACAGCACCAGTGCCGCAGAGAACGGCTTGACGTTCACACCCACGCTGCGGGCGTATTCTTCCCCCATCTGGTAGGCGGCCATGGGTTTGGACAGCAGAAAGGAAGCCGCCAGCGCAGGCAGGGCCACCAGCGCCGCTGCCCGGACGTTGGCCCAGGTCATGCCGGAAAAGCTGCCCTGCGACCAGTTGTGCAGGTTGACGATGTTGGAGTCCTGCGCAAAGGCCACCACGATGTCCGTGATGGCCGAGCAGATGTAGCCGATCATGACGCCGCAGATGACGAGGATGCTCATGCGCTGTACCCGTCGCGCCACCGCCAGCACAAAGGCCATGGCGGCCATAGCGCCCACGAAGGCGGCGACGATGAGCGTTACCGAACCGGTGAGCATCCCGCGATTGAGGAAAACCACCATGGTCAAGGCCACGGCCAGCTTGGCCCCGCTGGAAATGCCCATGACGAAGGGCCCGGCGATGGGGTTTGCAAAGAAGGTCTGCAGCAGGTAGCCCGCCGCGCTGAGGGCCGCACCCAGCAGCGCCGCCATCACCGCGCGCGGCAGACGCAGCTGCAGGATGATGTTCATGGAAAGCGTGTCCTGCCCCTTGCCCAGAAGTGCCGCCAGCACTGCGCCCGGCGCAAGGGACACACTGCCCCAGAACAGGTTCAGCGCAAACAGCACAGCCAGCGCCGCCGCAAGGGCAAGATAGGAGACAGCAAGGCGTCGGGTACGGGTCATAGACAGTCCTTTCAGTAAAATAAGACTTGATTATCACAGAACGCGTGACGGTGCGCCCTCATCCGGCGCATTCGCGCCACCTTCTCCCGACCGGGGGAAGGCAGAAAACGTTAGGCAACATGGGTGAGGAATTTCAGGGTATCGGCATCGGGTGTGCCATCGGTGAACACCTTATTCATGTCAAGGATGAGGTCAGCAAGCTCCATGCTCTGCTGGAACAGGCTCTGGCTCGTGCACCACACCTGCCCATTCTGCACAGCCTTGAACTCTGCCAAAAGCGGGAACTTTTCGGTCAGCTGGCTTACGGATGCAATGGTGCCCTCGATGGCGCTGTTGTAGATGAGCACGTCGGCGTCTTTGGCACCGGCGTAGAAATCTTCCAGCGGCAGGTTCATGGTGGCAAGGCTGTTGCCGTTGTCGGTGAGGTCCGAGAAGACGTAGGTCCCGCCAGCCATCTCGATCATTTTGGCCACATAGTCGCTGCCTTTGCGCACGGTGGCGAGGTTGTTGGAGCTGAGGGAGAAGAACGCACAGCTCTTGCCGGTGGGCTCCTGCTCCAAAAGCGGCGCAATGGCGGCTTCCTGCGCGGAAAACACCTGCTCGGCAGTGTCCTCTTTGCCCAGCAGGATGCCGTACAGCTTGATCCACTCCATGCGCTCAAGCGGGCCGCTCTCGTAGCTGGAACGCTCCACCAGCACCGGGATGCCGAAATGCTCCAGCTGCTCCTTCACTTCGGGGGTGTGCAGGATCATGGTGTTCTGGATGGCAAGGCTGCAGTTCGCGGCCAAAATTTGTTCGTAGTCCGGGGCACTGTACTTGCCTGCATAGGCGATGCGGCCCGCTTCCATGGCCTGCTTTGCTTCGGGCAGATACCATCCCTCGGCCTTGGTGCCGGAGAGGGTGATGCTGTCCAGTGCGTCCAGATGCAGGATCAAGTCCATCACCGAGGTGGAGACAAGATAGATGTTCTCCACCGGCTGGCGCAGCACGGTCACGTCGGCGGGCAGGCTGTCCACCTCGGCGGCATCCTGCGGCACCACGAGAAATTTCTGCCCGGAATCCGGGATGCTCACCATGGTATAGCCGCCTTCGTAGCAGTCCGCCGTGAACTGCTGTGCATAGTCCAGCTGGTAATGGTGGGAGAAAACAAGACTTTCTGTATTCGCAGGCTCTGTCTTGCTGCTGCAGCCGGAAAGCACCAGCGTTGCCGCCGGAATGAGCTTTAGAAATTGGTTTCGGGTGATTTTCATATTACTTCAGGCTTGCCGAATCAAAGGTCAGCGTGTACTCGATCTCATGGGGGGTGCTCATGGCCACGGTGTCGGCGGTCACGTCCAGCGCGGTGTCCAGCGCGGCCACGGGGATCTCAAAGGTGGAGTTGCCCTCGGTGTTGGTGGGCAGATACTTCTCGCTGTCCACGATCATATAGTCGTAGTTGGGGCTGCTCCACACGATGGTGGCGGTCATTTTGCCGTCTGCCACAGTCAGGGCGGCAGGGCTTTCCACGGTGGCACGGCCGGAGCCGCCCTCCAAGGTCACCTCGCAGGTGTAGCTGCCGTCAGCGGGCGTTTCAGCTGCGGCCTGTTCCACCGCATCGCGCACGCTGACGGTGTGGTCATACCACTTGCCCTTTTTGCCCAGGATGGCAAGGTCAAAGTCGGTATCCAGAGCAGACACCGGGATGTCGAAGCCGTACACTTCCTCGGAAGTGCCGTCGGAGTAGGTGACCGTATCGGTGGTGGGCTGCAGCCAGTCGGACGCGTTGGCTTCGGCTTCGGCGGCCTTGCCCAGATACAGGTTGACGACATTTTTGGAAACCAGACTGACGTGGAAGGTCATCTGGCCGTTCTCCACGGTCAGGGTGCCCTTGCCATCGCAGGCTTCGTTGGCGTGGAACATGGAGCTGTCGGTGTCAAACGCGGCGGTGTAGATGCCGTCCGGCAGAGCAGCGGTCTCAACCACAGAAGCGGCAGAGGACGCAGCTTCGGAGGAAGCAGCACTGGACGCCGCAGAGGAAGCAGCAGAAGAAGCGCCGCAGCCTGCCAGCAGGCTCAGCGCGAGAGAAGCGGTCACAACACAGGAAAAAATGCGTTTCATGAGAAATACCTCTACATTATAAAGAATTGGATTTTATTATAGCATGATTCTAAGAAAAAATGAACCCTCTCCATCGGGCTCCGCAGCGGCGGCAGCGAGACGGGGAGGGTTCGGGAAAATCAGCCCTTCAGGGAGTCAATGGCAGCCTTGGTGTGAGCGATGTACAGGCTCTGGATGTCCTCGATCTCGCCCAGACCGGCGATCTGGCAGTCGATGCTGTCAAATGCGCCGGAAGCAGTGAACTGGCTCAGCCAGGAATCCTCGTCGGAACCGGCCATATCGTTGTTGGCATGGTCACCGGCAACGACCATCAGCGGGCGCAGAACGACCTTGGTGTAGCCTGCAGCCTTCACGGCCTCGATGACGTTCTCGCAGGCGGTCTCCTCGGGCTCACCCTCAACGGTGCCGATGAACACGTTGTCGTAGCCCAGGGTCTGCATGGTGGTCTGCATCTGAGAATAGCTCACCTTTGCGGTGTGAGAGGTGCCGTGGCCCATGAAGACGAAGGCGACCTTGTCCTCAGCGGCGGCGCTCAGGCTGTCGTAACCGGCTTCCTTCACGGCAGCAGCGGTGACGGCCTTGGCGACGTCTTCCTTGTCCTGGTTGATGACGGTGGCGTCAGAGCCGACCTCGCCCAGCAGGGGCTCAGCCACGGCGACGGTCTCGAACTTGTCACGGTAGGAGTCGATCATCTCCATCATCTCGTCGTACTCCGCGCCGTGCATCAGATGGGTGGGCTGGACGACCAGGTTCTTCACGCCGTTTGCCACAGCGCGGTCCATGGCCTGCTGCATGTTGTCGATCTTCTCGCCGTCACGGGCCTGCACATGGTTGATGATGATCTGTGCAGTGAAGGCACGGCGCACGGACCAATCCGGGTAAGCTTCCTGCAGAGCATCCTCGATGCCCTTGATGTCCTTCACGCGGCTGTCGTTGAAGGAGGTGCCGAAGGAGACCACCAGCAGTTCGTTCTCGCCGATGTTGTCCTCGTTGCGGGCGTCATCCTTGGAAGCATCGCCGGTGTCACGGCCAAAGTAGTCGGGGTCGGCGTTCTCGCCCTCGACCAGCTCCTTCTGGGTGTCGGTCAGGGCATCCCAGGCAGCCTTGGCGGCCTCGCACTGGGCGTCGGTGTCATCGTTGCGCTCCTGCACATAGATGGCGTCGATCAGGTCTGCCACGTTCTTTGCGGCCATTTCGTCAGCCTCCTCGCTGCTCACTTCGCTGGAAGCAGCGGACGCGGCGGTGCTGGTGCTGGAAGCGGTGCTGGATGCAGCGCCGCCGCAGCCGGTGAGCACACCGGCGCACAGGGCCAGAGCCGTGACGGCTGCAGCCAGCTTCTTGGTTTCGATCTTTCTCATTGTGTGTCTTTTCCTTTCCTGTGGAATGAATTACGGGCTGAACCGAACAAAGGGTACAGGAAAGAGAGATGAAAAAAAAGCCCTTTTGTCCTGCGGATGGCATGACAAAAAGGCCCTTACGGTTCAGAGCTTTTTTGGTACAACCAATTCCTCGTGATCTGGAGCTTTTGCTCCCGTACCAACAGCAGGCAGGTTTCCTGGCTGAAAGATCGCCGCCCGGCGCCGCCTTCTCAGAGCAAAGCTCCAATGGCTGGTGCAAAGCACCCTGACGCGGGCTCCCTTATCACAGTGACGAGATCGTGCGGGATTTGCACCCGCTTCCCTTTTACCCTTCCCGCCGCCATAACGGCAGAAGGCACCTGCTGTTTTTCTGTTCAGTTCGCAGGACAGTATAGCATACCGCAGCGGGAAATGCAAGAAAATGGGCGGCATCCCGGTACTTTTCCTTATAAAAGGCGAAAAGAAGGCTGTGTTTTGTATAAAATCCCGCCGGGCACCCCACACTAACCCCGGAAGCAATGCGTACACAACACGACAGATGGGAGCGAAGAAAATGGAGCAGATCAAACGATTTTTGCGCGGCAAAGGCTTTGCGCTGGCGCTTCTGGCCTGCCTGGTGGCGGCAGGCGCGGCGGGGGTCTGGGCGGTGCGCGCCGTCCGCAATGAACTGGAAAAAAGCTATGAAGAACTGACACGGCCGGAGGCGTCTTCCGCCCCGCAGGCCGCCGTGCCGGATACCGATTTGAAAGTGGAGGATGAACCATGGCAGGATGTTACCGAAGCAGCAAACAGCGTGGCCGGTGTGCCCAAAGCGGAGAGTGGGGCCGCATCCTCTGGCTCGTCTTCTGGGGCGGTGTCTGGTGCTGGTTCTGTGCGCGAACCCTCCGCACTGCAAGGCTCCTCTGCGCCTGCCAGCAGCTCGGCAGCGCCTGCCTGCGCGCAGCCGGTCACGGGACGTGTGCTCAACGCCTGCAGCGGCGATGAGCTGGTCTACAACAAGACGCTGGGCGACTGGCGCACCCACAACGGCGTGGACTATGCCTGCGCCCAGGATGCGGCAGTGTCTGCCCCGGTGAACGGCAAGGTGACCGCCGTGGAGACGGATGGCCGCTGGGGCGGCGTGGTGAGCATCGAGGACGGGGAAGGCCGCGTCTGGCGGGTGTGCGGCACGGCGGATGTGCAGGTGAAGGCCGGTGACACCGTGTCCACGGGCCAGACGCTGGGCCGCGCGGGGAACATCCCGAACGAATGCACCGAGGAGACCCATGTGCATCTGGAAGTGCTGGAAGGGGACAAGTACCTCGACCCGGCAAAGCTCATCGGATAAAGCATCAGAAAAGGCGGCAGGGCGAAACGGCTCTGCCGCCTTTTGCGCTGTCTGCAGCCCAAAAATCCATTCTTTCCCGGCGGGGCTGCATTGCTTTTGCGGGACGGTTCTGGTATGATATATACGTAGAACTAGGCGTTTTGGGAGGAAATCAGATGGCGAAGGTGTTGATCGTAGGTGCCGGTGCGGCGGGACTGATGGCGGCGGGTGCCGCCGTGCGGCAGGGGCATCAGGTGACGGTGCTGGAGCACATGGACAAGCCCGGCCAGAAAATTCTGGTCACTGGCAAGGGCCGCTGCAACGTGACCAACGACTGCCCGGCAGAGGAATTTCTGCGGCATGTGCGCACGAACCCGCGGTTTCTGTTTTCCTCGCTGGGGTCTTTCCCGCCCGCCAAGACTATGGAACTGTTCGAGGACCTCGGCGTGGAGCTGAAGGTGGAACGCGGCCGCCGGGTGTTCCCGGTGTCGGACAAGGCGGAAGAAATCCGGCAGGCCCTTTTGCGCTACGCGCAGGATGCGGAACTTGTACATGACGGCGCGAAAAAGCTGATCCTTGAAGATGTAACGCCGGAGCCGGAAGCGGCTCCCGCTGTGCCGGAGAACCCGCGCCACCCCAAAAAGAAAAAGACCGGCCCGGCCCTGCGGTGCATCGGCGTGCGGGGTACTTCGGGCCGGGAATACCGGGCCGACGCGGTGCTGGTGGCCACTGGCGGCGTGAGCTACCCCACCACCGGCTCCACCGGCGACGGCTACAAGCTGGCACAGCAGGCCGGGCACACCCTGGTGGAGCCGGTGCCCAGTCTGGTGAGCCTGGTGAGCCATGACGCCGACTGCAAAAAAATGATGGGGCTGGCCCTGAAAAACGTGACGCTGACCCTGTTTGAGGACGGCAAGGCCATCTTTGACGAGCAGGGCGAGATGCTGTTCACCCATTTCGGCATCAGCGGCCCGCTGACCCTGAGTGCGTCCAGCCATCTGGGCGACATGAAAAAGCACAAGTATTATACGGAGATCGACCTGAAGCCTGCCCTCAGCGAGGAACAGCTCTATGACCGCATCACGCGGGATTTTGCCCTGCTGGCGAATCACGCGGCGCAGGGCGCGCTGGTCAAGCTGCTGCCGTCCAGCATGCAGCCGGTGATGGTGGCGCGCTGGGGCATCGACCCGGCCACCAAGGCAAACCAGATCACCCGGGAGCAGAAGCGGGAACTGGTGCAGTTATGCAAGCACTGGCGGGTGTCCATCGACGCCCGGGGCGACCTGGCCCATGCGGTCATCACCAGCGGCGGTGTGTCCGTCCGCGAGGTGGACCCGAAGACGATGCAGAGCAAGAAGGCGCTGGGCCTGTACTTTGCGGGCGAAGTGCTGGATGTGGATGCCTACACCGGCGGCTACAATCTGCAGATCGCCTTCTGCACCGCGCAGGCGTTTGCAAATAATCTGTAATTGCAGACAAAACAATTTTGAATGCCCTCCGCGCTGCTCTGGGCATATTTATAGGAATCGAATTTTATTATTTCACGTTTGTCGCGGCCTGCGGGCTGCTCCAAACGCATTTTCACGAAAAGAGTCCAAACCGAAAGATGCAGTGATTCGGCACGCCCCCTTCGTGAAAACGGCGGCCATTTTAAATCGTTTGGCTTAAAAAGGAGAGATACAAAATGGTATCTGTTGCGATCGACGGGCCTGCGGGCGCAGGCAAATCCACGCTGGCACGCCGTCTGGCGGCTGAGATGGGCTATATCTATGTGGACACCGGTGCCATGTTCCGCACCATCGGCCTGTATGCCCTGCGCGCGGGCAAGGACCCCAAGGATAACGCGGCGGTCAACGCGCTGCTGCCGGAAATTGAACTGCATTTTGCGTTCATCGACGGCGAGCAGCACATTTATCTAAAGGAAGAAGACGTGAGCACCGCCATCCGCACCGAACAGGTGGGCATGGCAGCTTCCGCTGTGGGCGCGAACCCGGCCGTCCGCGCCTTCCTGCTGGAGATGCAGCAGGACATGGCCCGGAAGCAGGACGTGCTGATGGATGGCCGCGACATCGGCACGGTGGTGCTGCCGAATGCCACGGTGAAGATTTTCCTTACGGCCACGCCGGAAGCCCGCGCCACCCGCCGGTGGAAGGAGTACCGGGAAAAGGGCATCGACACGCCCTATGAGGAAGTGCTGGCCGATGTGAAGCAGCGGGACTATCAGGACACCCACCGCGAAGCTGCGCCGCTCAAGCAGGCGGATGATGCCGTGCTGCTGGACACCTCGGAGCTGGACTTTGAACAGAGCCTTGCCGCAATGAAGAAGATCATTGCAGAGAAAGTGAATTAAAACGATAAAATGATATTATATTACATCTTAGTGCCTTTCGCATGGCTGCTGTGGCACATCGGCTTCCGCATCCATGTGGAGGGCCGCGAGAACCTGAAAAAAGTGCAGACGAAGGGCTATATTCTGGCACCCACCCACGTTTCCGCCATCGACCCGGTGTTCATCGTGGTGACGCGGTGGGGCAGGCGGATGGTCGTGTTCGCGAAAAAAGAACTGTTCGAGATCAGCGCCCTGCTGAGCTGGTTCTTCTGCTGCTGCGGCGCAGTGTGCGTGCGCGGCACCCGGGACGAGGTGGCTGTCATTGAGCAGACCGTGGAAAAGTGCAAAAACGGCGAAACCCTGCTCATCTTCCCGGAGGGCACCCGCGAGAAGGAAGGCAAGCTGCTGCCGCCGAAAAGCGGCCTGTTCGTCATCGCGGCGCAGGCCGGAGTGGACGTGGTGCCCTGCCGCATCCTCTACGACACGCCGGACGGAAAAATGCACCTGCTGTGCAAAGTGCGGGTGATCTATGGCGAGCCGATGCCCGCCGCCCAGTTTGCCATGGAGGGCCGCCGCGACACCAAAAAGCTGCGCGCCAACAAGCAGGCGCTGCTGGATGCGTGGGAGAAGATGGGGGAATAATATGGAGATCAAAGTCGCCAAAACGGCGGGGTTCTGCTTTGGCGTGAACCGCGCCGTGGAGCTGACCTACGGCCTGCTGGCCGAGGGACGCAGGGTGGCCACCCTCGGGCCGCTGATCCACAACCCCCAGGCGGTGGCAGACATGCAGCGCCGGGGCGCGCTGGTGGCAGACACGGTGGAGGACATCCCCGCCGGGTATGAGGTGGTCATCCGCAGCCACGGCGTGCCGTGCAGCGTGTATGACGCGCTGGCCGCCCGCGGCGTCCGCTATCACGACGCTACCTGCCCCTTCGTGCAGAAGATCCAGCGCATCGCCGAGCAGGCCGAAAAAGAGAACGCGGTGCTGCTGGTGGCGGGCGATAAGACCCACCCGGAGGTGCAGGGAATCGTCGGGCACACCCGTGGAGAGGTGTTCGTTTTTGCCGATCTGGACGAGCTGCGGGCCTGGAAGGGCCCCTCGGATCCGCAAAAACCCCTGTTTGCAGTTGCACAGACCACATTTCAGGTAACAAAATGGCAAGAAAGTTCGGAGTTTCTCAAAAAAGCCTATACAAACGCCCGAATTTTTGATACAATA
>QWCE01001631.1_pt1 | contig 36270 bp, 32 predicted proteins | sample 1972531 | NCBI WGS metagenome assembly QWCE01 (sample SAMN09866716, study PRJNA288562) | Human gut metagenome isolate term4_stool, whole genome shotgun sequencing... | reverse complement strand
TCTAATCTGTTTTCTTCATCTAATAGTGTTTTCTGTTTCATATCCTTATTATATCACTTTTTTCTTCTTTTTCATAGGGGTTTTTAGAGGTTACCATAATATAAAAGAAAAAGCAAGGACCATTTTAATTGGGGCAATATTTTGCCTACTTTTTTATTGTAATGACTTTGCCAGCGAATTCTGATATACTAAGCTCAAGTTCCAATCAGGTGCTGAAAGTTCAAAAGGAGGTATTCATTATGAATACATTAAAATTTCCAAAACCGATTGATGCTTTATGTGATTCTATCCAAACAGAAGATCTATCCAATGCCCTGGCAGAGCTTATGCCATTTTCCGTATCAAGCAGTAAATTTTATGTCTGGGCTCCTGAAACTGACAGGGACGATGGCATGGTAAAGGCACAGGAACTGTACAACAATATGCTTGATGACAAGCAGAACAACTGACAACAAAGAAAGGATGATCGTTAATGAACAAGCAGAACTCCACGATACTATTCATGCCCTCGGATGACAGTCTTCGGTCCGAGGAATTTCACAGGTACTTTCGGAAAAATATCCAGTATTTCTCCGCCGGGAACAGGCTGTATGTCTGGATAAACGACAAACGCTGCTTTGAGTACATGACAAAGGCGCAGTCGATGATACTTATGGATTCGCTTATTGACCCGGCATACGAAGGCAGGGTACGGAGCTCCGCTCTGGAGGAGACCTACAAGAAGCTGATACGTGACAGCACTCACATCAGAAGTCCAGATGCCCTGCTGAATGAGGGACAGTATTACCTTAACCTGCGAAACGGCGTACTGGACCTCCGCACCCTGAAACTGCTTACAGGAAAGGAGGCGGAGGAAAAGGCTGAGACGCTCTGTTTCACCTATCAACTGGAGTTCAGCTACGTTGATACAGCCACTTTAAAAGACGCTCCGGCGTTCTGCGGTTTTCTCGATACGTCGCTGGACGGCGCTTCAATGGAGAATCCGAAAGCCGTCCTGCTGCTGGAAATAATCGGCACAAGCCTGTCGTCGCTGAAAATGATACGGAAGATGTTCTTCCTTGTCGGAGCTACCAAAAGCGGAAAGTCGGTCACTGTGGATTTTCTGCAGGAGATGATATGGTCTGGAACAGCAGTCACCGTATTCGGAATTAACGAGCTAAGCGGGCGGTTCAATATGCAGCACCTTGAAAGCTCCAGACTGAATATATGCCGTGAGCTCACCGCAGCGAAAATCACCGGTACGGACACCATCAAGAAGATAGTATCCGAGGAACCGCTGTTCGTTGAGGGCAAGGGAAAGGAGGGCTATGTGGCTGATATCCACACAAAGCTTGTGACCTGTGCAAATCAGATGCCGGTATTCGGTGAAATGGATTCAGCCGGAAACAAGTCAGTCACCGACCGCATGGTCGTGCTGCGGTTCAATCACACTATCCCAGAGGAACAGATGGACAGGGAACTTCCGGACAAGCTGCTGAACGAACGTGATACGATATGCTCTCTCGCAATGAAGGCGCTTAACGGGCTTATAAGCCGGGGATATATCTTCACTCTCCCCGATGACAGCAAGAAGCTGATAGATTCGTACATACAGGAAAATGTCAGCTTACAGCTTTTCCTTGAGGACTGGTGTATCGAGGATTCAGACGGGAAGGTCCACAAGCACGACCTCATAATGAGATATCACGAATATTGTCAGGATAACGCTCTGAAGCCCTACACCGACAAGCAGGTGAGTGCATTCATCGAGGGTAGATATCCTGATGTAACACGTGGCAAGTTCCGCATGAACGGAAAGTATCTGTGGGGCTGGTCAGGAATAAGTCTAAAGTCTGTGGGAACGGATTTCGGCACATTAGAGGAGGAAAACGCTAATGAATAACACGACAGTCAAAAAGAATGATGGAATAATAAATAATTGCAAGATTCAAGAAAATATTATTCCGATGGATAATACGACAGCGCCTGCTGTCACGAAGTCTAAAAAGGTACAGGCAACTTCGCTGTCGCTGAAACCTGATGTCAGACAAAGGCTGATTGACCTGTCCGATGCCTGCAACATGAGCAAGACGGAATTTACCTCGCGCCTTATTATGGACAGCGACAGCCGGATAGTCTCATTTCCGGAGGGAAAGGAAATACTGACCGATATAGCCCGCTGTTATCAGATATTATCGGATATTACTGATAACATGGACGACAATAATATCCTGCATGATAAGCTGGACAGCGTTATCAAAGCCCTAAACAATGCCGCGTTCAGTATGTCCTGCTTATGCAATAAGATGGATGCCTTGCTTCCCGGCGAGGAGGTAACGGACGATGATAATTAAATCAATATACTGCTCAGACGACAGACCGTATGCGACGCTCGACGCCCAGAAATATATCTTCAACGAAGCAAAGGTTCCCATCGGCGGGACCTTTGCCTACGGGTGCGCTCCCGAACGCTGGAGTTCATCAAACATTTCAACCAAGATAATATGGAGGAAAAAGGGGCGTGGCAAGTACTATCATATCATTATAGGCTTTGACCCGGCAGATAATGTTCCCGGAGAAAAGGCGGTCAGGATTGGAAAGAAAATAGCCCGTTTTTTCAAGGACAGATATGTGGCAGGAGCCGTTCACACCAATACTGATAATATCCACATCCATATTCTTATCAGTTATACCACCATATACGGCGAACAAAAAGGGATGACGAAAAACTGGCTCAACGACTTCAAGAGCTTTGTTTCCGGTATAGCGGAGAAAGAGCACTGTCTCCCTGTCAGAATGCACAGCAACGACTGGAAGCCCGTAAGTGGGATACATTCACCAGACGGAGGTGACGACCCGGAGATGGAGATAAGCGCAGGTGATTACCTTGGCAAACCCGAAGAGGTTTTGTTTGAGAACCTTCCGGCTGAATCCACGTCCGAAACGACAGTCGGTTTTGCACCGGGTTACGAACGACAGCAGCGTACATATATCAATTATTACTTCACCGTCAACAACAATTATTACTCTCCCGGGTACACTCCTGGCAAGTCCAAAAGAGCTAACAATTACAATGCCCGCAGGGACTGGAACTCAAGACGGTCTTTGCCTGCGCCCGCGTCTGTGACACCGGCAGAAGAACCGGGATATACATTTACTACTGATGAAGTGAATGCTCCGGTTACGGTTATTGAGTATTGTCTATGTATCAACGGTATTGCCACAGACATATACAATAATCCACTGTACAAATTTCCGGATTACAATAGTGCCTTTCAGTATGGTATGTATTGTAAAAGAATGGGCTACCTTGTAAGCATTTTTAAAATAAATAACGGTTTTATTGATCCATTTTGCACAAATCTCTAATATGTCACATTTTATGGACCGGTTGTACCATTGGACAGTATGAAATTTATTTTCAGTATGTTTATATATTATAACTATGATAACGCATTCGAGCTATCCCACAGCAGCTCAGCATCACTATAAAGGAGGTTTTACCTATGAATGAAAACACAAATGTCCAGATCATCACACTCTTCCCTCTTGCGGACAGCATGCCGCCACAGCTGATAAACAATGTCTCTGTGACTGCAAAGATATGCCGCGAGCGGCACATCGGTCTGAACGAAAACACACTGCGCTTTCTCTGCAAAACAGGTCAGATACCCTGCATAAAGGTCGGAAACAAGACCCTCATCAACTGGAATGTCCTGATGGATTACCTGGCTAAAGGCGGAGTCAGAACTGAACAGTCGGAATCCGAAGCGCCTGTTCCCACGTCAACAGCAGGAGGTATCCGGAAGATACCCACCAGGCCGCCTGTCCGGACAGGCGGGTCATACTTTGGAAAGGAGATAAAATATGGGAAATGTGCAGATACGCAGAAACAGCGTCCGCATAAGGGTGTCGGACGGATTTGATTCCAAGACCAACACACGCCGCTACAAGACGCTTACGATACATCTTGACCCTGATCTTACTGAGCGGCAGCGACAGGAAGAGATAAACCGCCAGAAAGTACTCTTTGAGGAAAAGTGCCGCCGAGAGAGCTACATAGATGATTCAATGACGCTGAACAGCTTCATTGAGCAGTGGCGGCAGGACTACGAACAGTCCCGCCTGAAAAATACTACACAGAAACACTATGACGACCTGCTCGAACGAATAAAGCCCGCCCTCGGACATCTCAAGCTATCGGAAATCACGCCGCTTCACCTCAATGCGTTTTACAAGAATCTCGCTGAAGGAGGAATACGCATTGACTACAAATACAAATGCCGTATAGATTTCAGAAAATTCCTGAAAGACAACGACATTTCGCGCTACAAGCTCATCGACGCTGCCGGAATATCCATGACCATTCTGGAAAGCATCGTGGCAGGAAAGAACGTCAGCAAGGAAACGGCGTTCGGAATCAGTAACGCTCTGGAAATCAAGCCGGAAGAGCTGTTTGATGTTATAGGCACCGATAAAACTCTTTCGCCGAAAACGCTGCTTCATTACCACAGGTGCCTTTCGGCTATCCTGTCAAAGGCAGTCAAGTGGGGATTGTTATTTTCAAACCCGTGTGAACGTGTCGATCCTCCAAAGCTACGCAGACGAGAAGCCAAGTGTCTCAACGAGGAACAGACGCTCAAGCTCATAGCTGCGCTTGACGAAAAGGGACAATATCAGTATTCCGTGATGGTAAAGCTGATGATTTTCAGCGGAGCAAGACGAGCGGAGATATGCGGTCTGGAATGGAACGATGTTGACTGGGACAAGGGCTGCATACATATCTGCCGGAACTCCCTGTATCTCCCGAATGTGGGTATGTACGAGGATACCACCAAGACTGAAAGCTCGGAACGATATGTCAAACTGCCGCAGTCGGTAATGACAATGCTATCTGAGTTCAGGGATTATCAGAACGGAATAAAGAAACAGATGGGAGAAGGCTGGCAGGAGAGCGGCAAGATTTTTACTCAGTATAACGGCCTACCGATTCACCCGTCAAGCGTAACATCATGGCTAAGAAAGTTCACCGAAAAGAACGGGCTACCTCATGTAACTCCGCATATGCTACGGCATACCTCGGCTACAATGCTGCTTATGCAGGGAGTACCTCTCAAGGCTGTGTCCAGACGTCTCGGACATACGCTTGCCTCAACCACGAGCGCCATCTACGGTCATTCACTGCGCTCGGTGGAGGATATTGCTGCGGATAAGCTGGAGGCCATGCTGACACCAAGCTCACAGCTCAAAATGGAGGATAAATAAGATAACCGGAGAGGTACGCAGCCTCTCCGGATTTTTTATTTTTTAGGGTGATCACCGCCGTACCTTACAAGTTCAAGCAACTATCAACCCCAGTGTGACCAAAAGTGTGACCATTTCAACTGTGACCAACGAAATCCGGACATAAGAAAAACCGCTCAACCTAACGGTTAAGCGGTTTTCTGTTGGCACGCCAGGAGGGATTCGAACCCCCGACCCTCTGGTTCGTAGCCAGATACTCTATCCAGCTGAGCTACTGGCGCTTACGCTCTCTTGAGCACTCATATATTATAACACCTTTATTCTAATTTGTCAAGTGTTTTTCTGAATTTTTCAATTATTTTTTCAAAAATGTGAAAACTACCTCGCAAGTTCTCCGGAACCACAAAATCAGAACTTCAGCAGAATCGCGCTCAAATCGTCCTCCGAACCACATTCCAGCGCCCGGGAGATCATTCCTCGAAGCACGTCGGGATCACTGCCCGCATTAGAAATAATGCTCTCTAGATCATCGGTCGTTACGTGGTCGTGAACTCCATCGGAGGTCATCAGAAGCGCACCTGTCAACGGAATCTCAAAAATCACCGGAGCATAGAACGATTCCCGACCGCCGCCGAAACACGCCGTGATCTCGCTGCTGTTACAATGCTCCGCTTCCTCGGAGCGCCCGAGAGACGCCAGATAATTTCGTGTGGTCATATCCACTGTTAACTGCTTGAGATACCCTCCTTGAACCGCGCATATACGCGTGTTCCCGATATGGAACAGCTTCCCGCCTGGAAATATCCCCGAGAAGGTCGACGCCATGTTCTCCATTCCCGGAATTGCCCCGGCGTACTCCAGAAGTTCAGAATTTACACGGAGAGCTTCCTGCGGTGTGAACACGCTCAGAGACGAAAGCCCCCTGCACACGAATTCGGCAGCAACATCCCCGCCGGCATTCCCGCCTACGCCGTCCGCTATTCCGACTGCGCAGGGCTTATCGAACTCCCCGAAGAACTCCTCGTCGCAGAGCACATGCCCGCCTATCAGCACCCGGTCCTGGCTTGCTTCGCTTCCTATGCCACGCCGTGTTATCATGCTTACCTTCATCTCGTTCACTCCTTCCGCCGTTAGTTTTATAGTCAGCTCCTGCGGCACTCAAGGCACGGCGGCGCTGCCTGAGCGTCTATTTCGGTTATCTCAAGCCGCGCGTCAGAAAAAATGCCGTTATCGAAAAGAAACCTCGACAGCGGATCGATCAGCAGCGCGCCTACGATGTTTCCTATTCCTCTGCCGCCGTTTTCCAGATTTCCAAGCGCATGCTCCAGTAGAACGGAATAAGCCCGCTCCGATATCGTTATCTCAATTCGCCGCTCCGCTGACAGGTCGCGGAATATCCTGTCGACCTGCGAACGAAGTATCTTCCGAGCCGCCTCAGGGCGTATGAAATCGAACACAACGATGTTCTCGCCGATGCGGTTCAGTATCTCGGGTCTGCCAAGCTCCAGCTTGAAATGCTCCTCTATCGCGCTGCGAACGCGCTTCTGAACCTCCGGGTACGGCATATCGGGAGTGACGTTCTGCTGCCTTCCGCCGTCCGCAGCGCGCGTGTATATTCCCAGATTGCTGGTGAAAATTATTACGCACTCTGAGAAATACACTGTGTTCCCCTGACCGTCGGTCATTCTGCCATCCTCAAGAATTTGCAGGAATTTATCCATGACCGACGGGTGAGCCTTCTCTATCTCGTCGAAAAGCAGTATCGAAAACGGAGCATTCCTTACTGCGTTCGTGAGCTGACCTCCCGCCTCGTAGCCCACGTATCCAGGAGGCGCTCCAAGCAGCTTCTGGTCGCTGTGAGACTGGCTGTACTCGCTCATATCGAACCGGATACAGCAGCTATCGTCGCCGAAAAGCTGCGCCGCAAGCGTCTTTGCGGTCTCGGTTTTACCCGTGCCGGTCGGTCCTGCAAAGAAAAGCACTCCCTTTGGCCGGGTGTGGGAGCTTCCCTGTAGCCCGGAAAGCCCGGTCACTGCGCGCTTAACCACGTCAAGCGTGCGTATTATCGCCGCGTCCTGACCCTTCACGCGGCTGCGGAAGTACTCCTCGGCGCCGCGCAGCTTCTCTATGTCAAGGCTGCGCCACGGATTCTCACGAACGCCGTATTTGTAGAGGTCGATAACTCCGCACATATCCTTCATCGCAAAGCCCTCGTTCTTACAGAGCTTCCGCAGACCGTTCAGCTCCGTGAAGCTGAAACCCTCGGTCAGCGCCGCAAATCGCTCCTGAACCGCGCGAAGCTCATCGCCCCTGGAACCGTACCATTCCATGCCCCGGCGGTAGTTTTCCGATGTAAAGAACGCCGGGAAATTCCCGCCGCTGACGAACTCAAGCCGCTCATCGCGGGTGGGAGTGCCGATGGTTATCGTCTTTTCGTTCGGGTTATCAAGGTAGAACCACGCCGGGATATCGTTCGACTTATTGACCGCAAGAATCAGCAGATTCCGCAGCTTGCCGCCGTCCGTCCGCACCTCTGCGGAATCCATCACCGCCTGCAGAAGCGCGGTGAAACTGTCGACCTCCGGCTGCTGAAGCCGCTCCGGCGAGGCTATGCACCTGGACGCGAAGTTCATCACAACCACGCAGGGCGTTCTGTTCTGCGAGAGGGCGCGCTGTATCAGCCGGGCAGCCTCACCGGTGCGGAATCCCGCTTCAACAAAACCGCCGCTGACCTCCGCGCCTGTCAGCTCGGAAAATCCCTCGACATAGCCGCTCTCGCAGGAATTATAGAACCCACGGCGGCTGTCATAGAACACAATGCTCCCGTAGCCCATGTCCTTATAAAAATAATGGAGATAGTCGCTGAGCCGCAGTATACTTCCCTTCGGAACGCTTCCCTCGTACGGAAACTGGTAGCTGTCCAGGATATTCCCCTCCAGCATTATAAGGGGCTTTATGCGGCTGAATATCTCAAGCTCGCGGTGCCATTTCGGGGTATTCGACATGTGCCGCCTCCTTTACTCTGCGGGAAACTCTGACAGGTGTCTGCACGGAACGCCGTTATCAAGGCAGTAGCGCTGCGCCTCGCTGTCCGGCAGACAGTACACGGTGAGATTCTGCACCATCGGCTTGCCGCCGAAAAGCGCCCCGGAAATGGTCAGCCCGCAGATATCCACCAGTTTTGTGTTCATGCCTATCACCGCTATGGAGCGCCGCTCCCCTCCGGTGAAGCTGCTGAACGGGCTTTCGACCGTCAGCGTGTTTTCAGGAACTATCAGCCGCGTAAGCGCACGGCACTCCGCAAACGCATTGTTCTCAATGGAAAGCAGGCCTTCCGGAAGCGCCAGTTTCTGAAGTCCGCTGCACCAGCCGAAGCACTTCTCGGGGATAACAGCGAGGCTGGTATTTTCAAGGTGCAGCGAGTGGAATCCGCAGCTTGCGAAAGCTCCCGCGCCTACCGACATCAGCGAATCCGGAAAAGCCGCTGCGGAAAGCTGTCCGCAGCCGCTGAAAGCGTCCTTCCCTATGGTGCGCAGCCCCTCCGGAAATCTCACCTTCTGAACATGGCACCCGCGGAACGCTCCGTCGCCTATTTTTGTGACCGGAATACCGTTTATCGCCGACGGTATCTCCAGCACGGACGGCTGTATCGCCTCGCCGCCGAAATCCCGCCGCAGCACAAGACCTGTTATCGTGATCCCGCCGCCCTCGTTGCGGTAAGTAAACAGCTTCGGATCCTGCGCCGATGTGCTGCTCTGCCAGTTATCGACCGCATTCGCTATGCGGCTGTCGACGGTATGCAGGCTCTTTTCCTTTGAAAGCTGCACCGTCCTGGAGATATGCGTGTCAAGCTCCGCCTTGCGAAGCCCCGCCTGTTCTACGCTCTGCCGCTGGAGCTGCGGAGCTATCTTTTCGCCGTCTGACACGGAATTGAGGAATTCCGCAGCCTTCAGGAGCCGCACCTGACTGTTTATATAGCTCCCCAGCCGGTCGGAGGTCTGTATCTCGGTCAGAGTGGCAAGCGTGTCGGTCAGTATTGAAATCTGCTTTTCCGCCGCTGACAGTCTCCCGCGGAGTTCCTCTATCTCCAGGCGCTGTTTCAGTTCGTCAAGCTCCGTCATTTCCGTTCTCCTCTGTATCGCATTTTATTATGGACTTCTCCGCGAGCCGCCGCTCAAGCTCCTGCGGGTAATCAGGGCGGTGTATCCCGACCGAAACCATTCCGTCCGCCGCCGGGAAATCCTGTATCCCGCTGCCGCCGCTGATGTACTCCTCATACCGCGCCCGCAGGCTCTCGTCAAGGTATATTATCCGCTGATTATCCGACCCGCGCAGCGGAAGCCCGGTGTTCCTCCGCTGAATGTACTCGCCGTCGATCAGTACGGAGGTGTTCCTCAGAACGCTCTCCACCGCCGGGGAGTCCATCGCGCGGAGCTGCTCCAGCGTATAACCCGTGTAGACAAGTATGTCGCCGCTGATTTTCCGCAGTTCCGGAAGCAGCAGCGCAAGCTCCTCGGACTGTTCGAGCGGGTCGCCGCCGGTAATCGTGAAGCCTTCGACTTCCGCGCCCTGTGCGATCGAACCTACCAGTTGAAGCAGCCGCTCCCGGGTGATACGGAACTGCTCTCCGCAGCTCCACAGTTCGGGGTTGCTGCACCCCGGGCAGCCTTGTGAGCAGCCGCAGAGCCATATTCCTACCCGGTCGCCGGGTCCCAGCGTTTTAACTGGATATAGGATCCTCGCTGCGTACATCATCGGCATATGCGCACGGTAAAGTACGCCGCGCCGCGCTGTGTCTCATCGTCCGGAGAACTGCCGCCCAGCCCGACAGTGTCTCCGTCAAGAAGCTCCCGCGGTTTCCCTGTCACAAGCTCGCCGTTAACGTAGGTGTGATTCGTCGCGCCCATGTCCTCGATGAACACTCTGCCGCCGGATATGCTAAGCTTTGCGTGGACGCGGCTCACGAACGGCTTCGGGGCGAAATGCTCCGCAAGCTCCCGCTCCCTGCCGAGAATGATCTCCGTGGAAGTCAGCGCGAGCGCCCAGCTTCCATCGCAGGCGGCAAGAGCGCAGCGTATTTCCCCGGGGGCTGTCGGGATTATATCCGAGATATCCTCCCCGCAGGAAGCGCATACCCGCGCCGCAGCAGGATTCTCAGCCCCGCAGGCGCATATTCTCACCGGGCGCGGCTTCGCGGGCGGCTCAGGCTGCACAGCGGCGCTATGCGCGGTATTTTCTTGGGCTTCGCCGTCAGTCAGCGGGACTGCGGTGAGATCAGCCTCGCACTCTTCGCATTCTATTCTTCCCGGCGGATTGCGCCTGCCGCAGTCCGGACATATCTTGAATTTACTCATCTGCGCTCATTTCCTTTGGTGCGGCGGCGGTGAAGTCCCGGGCTGATTCCCCGGTCATTTCGTAGCCGCTGATATCTATTACCTGCGCGTACTCCGGCTCCGGAGGGAGCAGCGACAAATGCTCCGCTTCGACGCCCTTTTCGAGCAGCCGCCGCCCGAATTCTTTGAAACTTCCGCAGAAGCTGCGCATATCCTCGGTCAGGCGCTTTGCTTCGTCCTCGCCGGGGAGCCTGCTGCGGACGTCCGCTGCACCAAGCTCCATTGTAATGCTGCCGCCGCTGGAATAGGTCACGTTTACCGCCGTGCCCTCGCTGAAGCTGTAAAGTTCGCTGCGGAGCCTCGTGCCGCTGCGCTTAACTACGCTGCGGTTTCCGATAAGGCGGTAGCCCATCTCCTCCATAACCTCGTCAATGCAGCGGTTTATGTACGCCTGCTCCTCGGCGTGCTGAATTTCAGCTTCAAGCTCAGCGCTCAGCGTTTCCAGCCGCTGGACTGCTCCCCGCTCCAGCGTGACAGCCTCCGGATTTCTGCCGAGTTCGCCGCAGAGCGCGTGATACCGCGCCGTGAGCCGGTCGAACTCTACGCCGTGCTCTCTGCGGAGCTGCTCGTATTCCCGGCAGCGCTTCTCCAGCGGCGCGACTGTCAGCGCGCTGAAATTCGACAGCTCGTCGGCGCTGTTCAGCTTTGCAAGGCGCTCCCGTACCTCCATGACGTCCAGCTTCAGCGGCTCGGAAAGCTCCGGCGAGGAAAACCGCTCCACCCTGGCAAATATCGCCTCCCGGAGTTCCGCTGAGCGGCGCTCCTCCTCGGAGCCAAGCCCGGATAAGTCCGCGCTGAACGCCTTGTCGATTCCGCCGTTAACGTCCCGGCGGAGCTGCGCGGCGATCTCGCAGGATATTCCGTCCAGTTCCCCGCGCAGGTTGAGCAGCCTTTCGTACTCCTGCTTTGCCTGCTCCACAGTTCTTTCAAGGAGCGCCGGATCATTGCTGCCCTTTACCTCGTCTATTTTTTCGATAGCCTCCTGCACGCGCTGGCAGAGTTCGTCCCGCTTTTCAGAGTATACATGCTCGCCGGTGCGCTGCATGAGTATTTCCGCACGTTCAAGTTCATCTGCGGGGAATTGTTTCAATCTGCAAAGTTTCGTGCGTATACTCGCAAGAAACGCCGAAGCCTCGCCGCACCTGCGCTGACGCTCCCTCTGGGCGATGAGCATTCGGCGCTGCGCCGGGGTAAGTTTGTATCTTGATGTTTTGGGACCGCTCATGTCACACCTCCTGCGATGATTTCCACGTTTCCACCTCATCACGCCTGCCAAGCGCGATAAGCCACGCCTCGAACTGCGGATCCAGCGTACCGTCCACGCCTGTCAGTCTGGTTATCAGCCGCTCGAACATCAGCACGTCTGTTCTGAGCAGCGAATTCAGCAGAGACGTAATCTCCCCGGGGCTTGAGAATTCAATGTCGTCAACATGGAGCTTCCGCTCTTTTGCAAGCGCAAATCCCGCCGTGAATCTTGCGCACAGTTCACCACGGAGATCCCCGGCGCTGAGCCTTGCGTTGTCCTCCACCGACCGTGCCGCTTCAAGCAGCCGCTCGTCTGCGGTGGTCAGCCTTACGTACTCCGAAATGAGCCGCCGCGAGAGCACCTCCCCGGCGAACTCCCCGGAAACGCCGTTTTCCCGGGTGTCGTTCAGAATGAACCCGCCAAGCGCCGCCAGTCCGGAAAACCGCCTGTCTTTCCAGCAAAACGCCTTCAGCTGTGGGTCGAGGCGGTACAGAAGCCGAAAGAACGAAACGTCCGTATCACCGCCCCGGGAAACTTCCTCCTCCGCGTCAAGCGCGTACCCCGCAAGCTGCGGGTCGTACGGCTTCAGGAACGCCGACAGCAGCCCGCGGAACACCTGCTTCTTGCCCTGCTCCCAGTTCTCCGCGAACGCGTTAACAAGGCTGTGCAGGTCGCTGTAGGTGATATTCAGGAAGTTGTACGCCGGGAAGCCGCGCCCCTGCGAAACTCCCTCCCCGGGAATCGGCTGCGGAACTCCCCTCAGCCAGTTGTCGACCTCGGTATAGGTCCAGCGGCGGTCAGGGCTGGAGCGCCTGCGGCGGTTCGTAAGGTCGCAGTAGGTCAGCGCGGTTATCAGACCTTTCAGCTCCTGCGGCATGCCTCCGGGCAGCGGGATACGCTGTATCGCGGTGTACTGCGCGATCTCCTCCGCGGTCATGTCCGCATAGGGAGTATGCCCGCAGAACAGCTCGTAAAGCGTTATCCCAAAGGAATAGTAGTCGGATTCCTCAAGGAACAGCCTGCGGAACGTCTCCGGCGCGGAGTACTCCGGGGTCATGCCGGTGCTTGTAACTATTACGGTGCTACCGTCTGACTGAACCGAGCTTATCCCGAAGTCGATTATCGCTATGTCGCCGCTGTCGGTGAGCATTATGTTCGACGGCTTGAGATCCTTGTGGATTATTCCCGCGTCATGGAGCGCCCCCAGCGCCTCGTTTATCTCCGGGATAATGCGGCTTTTCAGTTCGTCTATCCCAAATCGCCTGCCCCGCAGAGATCCGCGGCGGTAGTACGGCAGCACCTCGAAGTGCCTGCCGGAATAGCTCCCGGAATAGTACATCGGCGCGATGTAGGGGCAGTCAACTCCCTCCAGCGCCGCCAGGACCTCGCCTTTTACCGCTATCTGACGGCGGTAGAGCTTCGCGGCGTAGTCCTGACCGTCCTTCCTGCAAAGGAAAATATCCGCTTCCCCCGCCGGAACGTCGAGCCTGCCGACGACCTCGTAGCCGCCCGGGAGCAGCGTACCGGCGGGAAGCTCCGCAGCAATGCCCAGCGCCGGATTTATTACGGTCTCTCCGCCGCTGCGTATGTTCTGCACAGCCGGATTCAGCCTTGTTTCGCCGCTCATCTGCTCACCTCCTGCGGTCTGGTGTTTTATATGATTATACCATAAATCGGCAATAATTACAAGGCATTTTATGTTAAGATCACAGTTTTTTTCCGCCAAGTTTGAGGAATAGCCTGGTTTTGAATCCAAGCCTTGAATACCAGTCGTACACCGCCGTGTAGTGGATAAAAATATCATCGCAGCCGCGCTGCAACAGCAGCTTAGCCGCCTCAGCGACCATTTCAAGACCTATTCCGCGCCGCCTGAAATCCGGAACAGTTCCTACGCAGCCTATGCTGCCCATGCGCTTTGCGCCGTCGTTAAGTATCGTGGTGTCGTTGTATCCGAGAATGCAGAATGACGCGATCTCGCCGCCAACTGTCGCACAGAACACGTCTCCGACGCCGATAAACTGCGCCCAGTCCGGGTCGACCTTCGCAACGGCTTCATAAAGCTTTTGGCTGTCCCCGGTATAAATCTCGAAATCCGCGCCGGAAAGCGGCTTATCTGGCAGGTTCAGTTCACCGATGGACATTTCCGCAACGCGGTCGTCCAGGGTACAGCCCATCTTTTCGAAGAACCCGCAGGTATCCTCCGGAGCGCCTATCAGCAGCCCGGAGCCTGCCCCGCCTATTTCCATTCGCTCGTAACCCCGGCTGCGGATATAATCCTCTGCGAAGCGGAAAAGGCGCGTTCCCGCACCGTTACCGCGCTTTTGCGGAAGCACGCACAGCAGCCGGAGCTCGTTTTCCTTCACCAGCGCGAAGCCTTCCGGAAGCTCAAACGCGCGGCAGAGTTTTTCCTCGGCGAGCTTATCGTAGTGTTCCTCAGTCAGTTTCAGCTCCGGGAAGCACTCCCGGAATACTTCATAATGCGTCATCTTTTAACTCCTCTCTGTTAAAAATCACACAAAAGGGAGCCAGAAACGGCTCCCTTTGTTATATCGTCCCGAACGTCACTTCAGGAATCCCTCAATGATCTTCTCCTCGGCTTCCTCCCGGGTCAGACCCAGCGAGCAGAGCTTCATTATCTGGTCGCCGGCGATCTTTCCGATTGCCGCTTCATGGATAAGCGCAGCGTCTACGTTTGCGGCGTTCAGAGCCGGCTGAGCGTCCACCCTGCCGTTATCGGCGAGAATCGCGTCGCAGGCGGAATGCCCCGTGCAGCGCGCGTTTCCTTCGATAACTGAATAAAATGCCTGGTGGGAGTTCCCACGCGCTACGGAGCGCGACACAACGTCCGCGCCGCAGTCCTCGCCGTTGAGCTCCACCTTGAATTTCGTTACTGCGTCCTCGTCGCCGTCGGTCATGATACGCTCGCGTACGACTATCTTCGCACCCTTGTCAAGCACCGCGGAGGTGCTCCTGGTCGTGCGATCGACTCCGCGGAGCTGCACCGTGTCCATCTCAAGGTAGGAATCCTCCTTGAGATACGCGTCAGTTACCGGGTCGATCCTGCGAAGCCCCGTGCCCTTGCCGGTGCCGATGTGCTTTTCCTTATACAGCACCTTCGCTCCCTTCTCCAGGAAAAAGCGGTGTATGCCGTTGTGGCGCGCGGTCTCGGAGCCGTCGCTGTGAACTCCGCAGCCTGCGACTATCGTAACGTCGGCGCCCTCGCCGATGAAGAAATCGTTGTAAACCAGGTCGTCAACGTTGGAATGGGTAACGCATGCGGGAATGTATACCGTTTCCCCCTTAGTGCCGGGCTTGACCCTGATGTTGATTCCGGGCTTGTCCGTTTTGGACTCTATCGTGATGTTTTCAGAGTTCTTCCTGCCGGCGCACATGCTGTCCTGGCGGATATTGTACGCGCCCTGGAATCCGGTCACGCTGTCGTAATCAGAAATGACCTTCAGCATTTCCGCGGTAACTTCGTTGAAGCTGTCATTCATCTCAGCCATTGCACTCACCAGCCTTTCCATGAACGTCAAACGCCGCAGGGCAGCGCGCTGTAAACTCGCCCTTCAGCAGCCGCGGGAGTATCTCCTCGCGCGGTCCGGCGGTGCGTACCTTTCCGTCAGCTACGACTACTATTTCGTCAGCGATGGAGAGTATGCGCTCCTGATGGGAAATTATCACCAGCGAACCGGAAGTGTTGCTGCGGATATCCTCGAAGGTCTCCACAAGGCGTGCGAAACTCCACAGGTCGATGCCCGCCTCCGGTTCGTCGAACACGGAGAGCTTCGCGCCGCGTGCAAGCACTGTAGCTATCTCGATCCGCTTAGCCTCGCCGCCGGAGAGCGCCGCGCTCATCTCGCGGCCGATGTACTCCTCGGCGCACAGACCTACCTTCGCCAGCAGACCGCACTGCTCGTCCGCAGTGAGCTTCTTGCCTGCCGCAAGCTCCAGCAGGTCGCGGACAGTCAGTCCCTTGAACCTTACCGGCTGCTGGAACGCATATGCAACTCCCAGCCTTGCGCGCCCGGTGATGTCAAGGTCGGTGATGTCCTCGCCGTCGAGCAGTATTCTGCCGCTTGTGGGCTTCTCCACTCCGGCGATCAGCTTTGCAAGCGAGGTCTTTCCTCCGCCGTTCGGACCCGTGATAACGGTCAGGCGGCTGCCAAGTTTACAGCTTATTCCATTTATAATTGATCCTCCGTCTGGCAGTTCCCAGACGAGGTTTTGCAATTCAAGCATCAAAATGCCCCTTTCCTTGTGCCATATCGCTGGTACGGCATGAATTCTCTACCCTATTATTGTATCATAATGACCTGATTATGTCAATATACCGCGAAAAAATCACCTGACCTGATTTGTAAACAAAGCCGCTGTCGAAATAACAGCGGCTAAATGTTTATTCTTCGATAGGCATGGGAGTTCTCCGTTTTTTAACGGCGCTTACAGCGAGGAACACGATAGTTCCGATGAACAGTGCAATACTGATAAGCTGCGATGTAGAAAGCCCGAAAAGGAACCCGCGGTATTCGTCGCCGCGCCAGAATTCCAGCAGGAACCTTCCCACCGGGTAGACCAGCAGATACACGGCAAGAAGTTTTCCACGGAGTTTCCCACTGACAAGCAGCAGCGTCAGCGCGAGGAACAGCGCAATCTCCAGACCGGCTTCGTAAAGCTGAACCGGGACTCTCGGCACTCCGTTGGCGCTCTCAATGAGGGAATTCGTGAAGGTCACACCATGCTCCCACTCCACGCCGTAGCAGCAGCCGCCGAGGAAGCACCCGATACGTCCGAACATGTGAAACAGCGCAATGGAAGGCGCCGCGCAGTCCGAAACGACCGTCGGATCCAGCTTCTGATAACGTATCGAAAGGAATCCTGCAATCAGTCCGCCAATCAGCCCACCGTAGAACACTGCACCTCCGAAAATGAGCTGCGCCGAGTTCCACCATTCGCCGAAATCCGCAGCGGAAAAAAGACTGCCCCACTGTCGTATGTTCGTGATTCCGTAAAGCAGGTGACTTCCAACAACTACGCCTATTCCGCCAAACAATAAAACAAATGTCATGCTGATATCCGCATATTTATCACTGCATCTCTTTTTAAAATGGTGTATAGCTATGGGACATGCGGTAAAAATGCCAGCAATCGCTAAAATGGCATAACTGCCAAAATATCTCCCGAGCAGGTAAAAGCCTGGAAACATAAGACCTCCGTTAAAAATAAAGCCCCACCTTTTTATGGCAGGGCAAAGTTATTTGCAATCGGAATCTATCAGCTTGCCATAGCAGCCGCACCAATAAACGCTGCAAATATGCCGCAAGTGCAAAGTAATATAATGTCAAGAGCAGTTGCAACAATACCGAGAACAAGACCCGCAGTTGCAATACCCTTCTCACTGCCATCGCAATTGCCAGCCTTGATTCTGTTGAGGGAAATTGCACCAAACACAATACCAGCTATAGGGCATAACGGAATTATAAAACCAAGTACGGGAACACCTGTAAGCGAACCGCCAACTAATCCTACGATACCGCATACTAATGAAATTATGGACATTGTTTTTGTATTCATGACCAAACCTCCTGAATAGTGTTTTCATGACCTTATCAGATCATTGTCATCATTATATCACATTTCTCTGCATAAGTCAACTATTTTTACGCAAAAACCAACCTGTTTTACGAAGAAATCTATGGAAACTTTGCACATATAATTCTCAGTAGTGCACGTACATTCGCATTTTTAAAACCCTGAACTACAAATAGGAAGATTTTCAATACAATCAGGAAGGTTTCATTGACATGTTACATTCCATGCGGTATACTTGAGTCATGAAATGATTTATCCCTATTATAGGTTTGGTTTTATATATTTCTGATGCCCGGTAAAAGCGGTTGAGGAGGCGTTGATGTACAGAGATTTCCAATTTTATGACAGCAGGATCGTTGATTACACCCGAATCGGTGAAACCTTAACGCTGTTCTGCGTCTATGGGATCCACGAAAAATGGCGCACATGCTTTTACCGGGTAAAGGATCTGGTGGGAGAGGATTTCCTCGTCGGAAGCGTCATTTCATTTTTCGGGTACGAACACCCCGGCAGCGGATACACGCTGTTCTTCCGCAACTCCAGCAGAACTGCAAGCGTTGTCACCCCCGAACACTGGCGAAGGATCCAGGGCTGGGAAGGCTGACATGCTGTTAATTATATAGTATTCTTACGGCGTGCTGAAAAGTACGCCTTTTTTATTTCATATTGCGCTATTACTTGACAAACTGCGCTCCGGAGTGTATAATTTCATGGAGGTCAAAAAAAATTTTCAATACCCTCTTGAAAACCTACTAAACCTATGGTATAATTATGATATAGTTCCGGGATAACTATGCCCGGAGTGTTTCATGGCTTGAAAGGGGCATAAAATTGAAAATATCTACCAAAGGGCGCTATGCGCTGAGAATGATGCTTGACCTCGCCGTTCACCGTTCAGACGGTTTCATCGCGCTGAAGGACATCGCAGACCGCCAGAACATTTCTAAAAAGTACTTAGAGCAGATCGTTCCGCTGCTGAACAAAGCGGATCTGCTCCGCACCAACCGCGGCTATCAGGGGGGCTACGCGCTGTCGAAGAACCCTGACCAGTACACCGTCGGCGAGATACTCCGCGTCACCGAGGGCAGCCTCTGCCCCGTGAGCTGCCTCCAGTATCCCGTAAACGAGTGTCCGCGCGCCTCCGAGTGTATCACCCTGCCCGTGTGGGAGGGACTCTACAAGGCGATAAACAACTACCTCGACAGCGTTACCCTGCAGGATATCATTGATAATTCCACCGGCGGGGACTACTCTATTTAAGATCATTGGACTGCGGCGCTCCGGTGCGCCGCTTTCCGGGAGGAGAAACTTATGTTGAACGATATCCAGAAAAGGATAATGGAGCTGAAAAAGGAAAAGGACGTCTGTATTTTAGCGCACTGCTACCAGACCCACGACATTCTCGAAGTGGCTGATTTCGTCGGCGATTCCTTCGGACTTGCACAGAAAGCAGCGAAGGCTCCCAACGCTGCCGTCATGATGTGCGGCGTACGCTTCATGGCTGAGACCGTGAAGATACTCTCGCCGGAGAAACGCGTGCTTATCCCCCGCGAGGAGGCCGGCTGCCCGATGGCGGAGCAGCTCGACGTTGAAATGCTCACTCAGCTCAGGCAGATGTACCCCGACCACAAAGTCGTCGCCTACATCAACACCACCGCGGCGCTCAAGACCCTCTCCGACGTCTGCGTGACCTCCTCCTCGGCAGTTAAGATAATCAAGAAGCTCGACGCTGACAAAATACTGTTCATTCCGGACTGCAACCTCGGCGATTTCGTGAAGAAGCAGGTCCCCGAGAAGGAGATCCAGCTTATCCACGGCGGCTGCCCTACCCACGCGAAGCTCACCGCCGCCGATGTCCGCGCGGCTAAGAAGCTCCACCCGAACGCGCTGCTGCTAGTTCACCCCGAGTGCCGTCCCGAGATAGTAGAGCTTGCCGACTTCACCGGAAGCACCACTGAGATCATGGCGTACGCCGCAAAGAGCGACGCCAGGGAATTCATCATCGGAACCGAAAACAGCATCGTTCAGCACCTCGGCATCGACCACCCGGAGAAGCTGTTCTTCCCGCTTTCCAAGGACTGCGTATGCCACAACATGAAGGTCACAACCATCGCGGACGTGCTGCACACCCTTGAGGGCCGCGACGGCTTCGAGATCAATATTGAGGAGCAGGAGCGCCTCGCGGCAAAGCGCTGCATAGATGAAATGCTGAGGCTCGGAGAATGACGGAAAAGCCCACCGCGCTCATCGCAATGAGCGGAGGAGTTGACAGCTCGGTCGCGGCGGCGCTCATGGTTCAGCGGGGCTACGACTGCATAGGCGTCACAATGAAGCTGCGCAGCAGCTCCGACTGCGCCTGCACCGAAAAATCCTGCTGCACCGCCGACGACGCCGAAGACGCGCGAAATGCCGCCTATTCGATGGGCATGAAGTTCTACGTTTTCAACTTCGTGGACGAGTTTGAGCGGGACGTTATCGGGCGGTTCATCAGCGCCTACGAGAACGGTCAGACCCCGAATCCCTGCATCGACTGCAACCGCTACATGAAGTTCGAGCTTCTGTATCAGCGCGGACGCGCCCTCGGCTGCGAATACATCGTTACCGGTCACTACGCCCGCACGGAATTCCTTCCGGAATACGGCAGATGGGTGCTGAAAAAGGCAAGGAACCTCGCCAAGGATCAGAGCTACGTTCTCTACTCCATGACGCAGGAGCAGCTTTCGCACACGATATACCCGCTCGGGGAGTTCGAGAGCAAGGATGAAGTCCGTGCGCTGGCGGATAAACTTGGACTTATGAACGCGCACAAGCACGACAGCCAGGACATCTGCTTCGTTCCCGACGGTGACTACGCGGAGTTCATACGAATGCGCACCGGAAAGACCTACCCGCACGGGGCGTTCCTTGACACAGACGGCAACGTTATCGGGGAGCATTCCGGAATCATCAGGTACACGATAGGTCAGCGCAAGGGGCTGGGAGTTGGCTTCGGGGAGCGCATGTACGTCTGCTCGAAAGATATGCAGAACAACACCGTGACCCTTTCCCGGGAGGATGGACTGTATTCCAGCAGGCTCACCGCCGGAGATTTCAACTGGATCCTCTGGGAGAATGCTCCGTCCGAGCCGGTGGAGGTCTCCGCGCGCACGCGCTACAACGGCAGAGAGGCTGAAGCAACGGTCTGGGCTGACCCTGACGGCACCGTACACGTTGAGTTCAGAAAGCCGCAGAGGGCGGTCACTGCGGGTCAGGCGGTAGTGCTGTATCTCGGCGATATCGTCGTAGGCGGCGGCACGATCCTTTCCGCTGAATAAAATCTGAATACTATGGAGCTGTCCGGATATATCCGGGCGGCTCTTTTTGTTTTTAGAGATAATGCACAAAAGCGCATTGTTAACTTGAGCTAAAGTGACATATATGTTAAATAAGCATGGTGTTATATCACTTTGGCAATACCAAATTGACGTATTGTGTGGTAAAATTATAGTAATGCTCAACAAAAGTTTTTTACTGCTGTTAAAAGAATCCGTCATATCAACGGGGCAATAACAGTACATAGCAGAGATACCGTATATTTCCGCACATCAGCGAAGGAGGTACATTTATGCAAAGCACCATTCAGCTCGACGAGGTCGACAAGATCATCGACGGCATCGGCTGCGAGGAGAAGAACATCATCTCGATCCTTCAGGGAGTTCAGGAGCACTACCGCTACCTGCCGAAAGAGGTGTTCCCGCACATCGCAAAGCGGCTCGGGGTCGGAGAGGCACGGCTGTTCAGCGTTGCCACGTTCTACGAGAATTTCTCGCTCGAGCCAAAGGGGAAGTTCGTTATCAAGGTATGCGACGGAACCGCCTGTCATGTCAGACAGTCGCCGCCTATCCTGGCAAGGCTCCGGCAGGAGCTCGGACTTTCCGAGACCAAAAAAACCACCGACGACCTGATGTTCACCGTGGAAACAGTCTCCTGCCTCGGCGCATGCGGACTTGCCCCGGTCATCACAGTCAACGACCACGTTCATGCGGAAATGACCCCGGATAAGGCTTCCGCTATCCTGAAAAAACTGAAGGAGGACGGCGAATGTTAAAGGACAGACAGGAACTCAGGGCGTTCCGCGAGGAATGCGTCAGAGCTTACAATGCATACAAGAGAAAGATACTCGTCTGCGCGGGCACCGGCTGCGTTTCCAGCGGCTCGCTGAACATCTACGCAAGGCTCCGCGAGCTTATCGAGGCGAAGGGTATACACTGCGCGGTGGAGCTTGAGCACGAGCCGGAATCCGAAGGCGTAGCCCTCAAGAAGAGCGGCTGCCACGGCTTCTGCGAAAGAGGCCCGCTGGTGCGCATCGAGCCGGAGGGCTGGCTCTACACGAAGGTAAAAGTCGAGGACTGCGAGGAGATCGTAGAAAAGACCATCGTGAACGGCGAACATATCGAGCGGCTCGCATTCCAGAAAAACGGCGAGATCTACAAGACCCAGGAGGAGATCCCATTCTACAAGAAGCAGACCAGAGTCGTTCTGGAGCACTGCGGTCATATTGATTCCCTCTCAGTCAAGGAGTACCTCTCACAAGGCGGATATTCTGCGTTTGAAAAAGCTCTGTTCGACATGACTCCGGACGAGGTCATCGAGGAAGTGAGCGACTCCGGACTGCGCGGACGCGGCGGCGGCGGCTTCCCTGCCGGCAGAAAATGGGCGCAGGTAAAGCGCCAGAACGCCGCGCAGAAGTACGTTGTCTGCAACGGCGACGAGGGCGACCCAGGAGCCTTCATGGACAGAAGCATTATGGAAGGCGACCCGCACCGAATGCTCGAAGGAATGATGATAGCGGGCGCAGCATGCGGCGCCACCGAGGGCTACATATATGTCCGCGCCGAGTACCCGCTGGCAGTTGAGCGCTTAAAGACCGCCATCGCCCAGGCAAAGGAGATAGGTCTGCTCGGAAAGAATATACTCGGCAGCGGCTTTGATTTCGAGCTTCACATCAACCGCGGCGCAGGCGCGTTCGTCTGCGGCGAAGGCAGCGCGCTGACCGCATCCATCGAGGGCAAGCGCGGAATGCCGCGGGTCAAGCCCCCGCGCACCGTTGAGCACGGTCTGTTCGACAGCCCGACGGTGCTCAACAACGTTGAGACCTATGCTAACGTACCCTCCATATTGCTTCGCGGAGCCGACTGGTTCAAGGGGATCGGCGTTGAGAAAAGCCCGGGAACCAAGGCGTTCGCCATCACCGGCGACATTGAAAATACCGGTCTTATCGAAGTCCCGATGGGAACCACCCTGCGCGAAGTCATCTACGACGTAGGCGGCGGCATACGCGGCGGCGGAAAGTTCAAGGCGGTCCAGATCGGCGGTCCCTCCGGCGGCACGCTGACCGAAAAGGATCTCGACCTTCCGCTCGACTTTGATTCCGTCAAGAAGGCGGGAGCAATGATAGGCTCCGGCGGTCTGGTAGTCATGAACGACAAGACCTGCATGGTAGAGGTCGCAAGATTCTTCATGAACTTCACGCAGAACGAATCCTGCGGCAAGTGCGTTCCCTGCCGTGAAGGCACAAAGCGCATGCTTGAGATACTTGAGCGCATTGTTGCAGGCAACGGCGAACCCGGCGACATCGACCTGCTCCTTGAGCTTGCAGAGACCATCTCCGCGACTGCGCTTTGCGGTCTTGGCAAGTCCGCGGCTTCCCCTGTTGTCAGCACGATAAAGAACTTCCGCGAGGAATACGAGGCGCATATCAACGAAAAGCGCTGCCCGGCGGGAGTCTGTCAGAAGCTCAAACGCATCGAGATTCAGCCCGACAAGTGCAAGGGCTGCTCCAAGTGCTCCCGCGGCTGTCCTGTCGGGGCGATCAGCGGCGTGATCAAGTCACCGTTCGTTATCGACCAGAGCAAGTGTATCAAGTGCGGGGCGTGCGTTACCAACTGCCCGTTCCATGCGATAGAGGTGAAGTGAAATGGACAATAACAGATATTTGACTATCGACGGTATACCCGTTGAAATAAACGGCGAAAAGAACCTGCTGGCGCTTATCCAGAAGGTCGGCATTAAAATGCCCACGTTCTGCTATCATTCTGAGCTTTCAACATACGGCGCATGCCGCATGTGCATGGTCGAGGATCAGTGGGGGACCCTTCACGCTTCCTGCTCTACCCCGCCAAAACCCGGCATGGAGATACGCACCAACACCGAGCGCCTGAGAAAGTACCGCAAGGTTATACTCGAGCTGCTGCTTGCGAACCACTGCCGCGACTGCACCACCTGCGACAACAACGAAAAGTGCAAGCTCCAGGACATAGCAAGGCGGTTTCACATTGAGGGAGTGCGGTTTCCGAATGCGGCTTCCAAGCCCGACGTTGACGACAGCTCCCCCTGCATAACCATCGACCACCACAAGTGCATTCTCTGCGGCGACTGCGTGCGCACCTGCAATGAGATACAGAACGTCGGCGTTATCGACTTCATGAACCGCGGCTCCAGAATGGTAGTCGGAACTGCGTTCCACAAGCCCATCGGCGAGACCGACTGCGTTGGCTGCGGTCAGTGCTCGGCGGTTTGTCCCACCGGCGCGATCGTTGTAAAGAACAACATCTCCGACGTGTGGAAGGTGCTCTCCGACAAGGATACTATGGTAACTATACAGATCGCTCCGGCGGTGCGCGTCGCTATCGGCCGTGAACTGGGGCTCCAGGACGGTCAGAACACGATGGGACTTATCGTTGCAGCGCTCCGCAGAATGGGGTTTGACGAGATCTACGACACCTCCACCGCCGCAGATCTCACCGTTATGGAGGAGTCCGCCGAGCTTCTGGAGCATGTCACTGCCGGAAACGAACTCCCGCTGTTCAGCTCCTGCTGCCCTGCCTGGGTACGCTACGTCGAAACCAAGCACCCCGAGCTTATGGAACACGTTTCAAGCTGCAAATCGCCCATGCAAATGTTCGCGGCGGTTATCCGCGAGCAGTTCAGGGAAGAGCCGAAGAAGCACGTCCATATTGCGCTGATGCCCTGCACCGCTAAGAAGCGCGAGGCCCTTCGGGAGGAGTTCCGCGCCGCTGACGGCACTCATATGGTAGACTATGTTCTGACCACCCAGGAGTTCGTGCAGATGGTGAAGGAATCCGGAATCCAGCTCACGAGTATCCGCCCGGAGGCTATAGACATGCCGTTCGGCACTATGGCAGGCGCAGGCGTTATTTTCGGAACAACCGGAGGCGTTACCGAAGCAGTGCTCCGCCGTATCTCCGACAACAAGCGCGGCGACGGAATTATGTACCAGCCGCTCCGCGGTCTTGAGGGCGTGAAGGAAGTCAATATTCCCTACGGTGACACAACGCTGCATATAGGCGTTGTGAGCGGTCTCGGAAACGCCGAAAAACTCATTCAGCGCATAAAGGGCGGCGAGCATTTCGATTTCGTCGAGGTGATGGCATGTCCCGGCGGCTGTATCAACGGAGCCGGTCAGCCGTTCGTGCACAAGGCGGAAAAGCAGGCGCGCTCCAATGGGCTTTACGACGCAGACAGAATGTGCAGCATAAAGTCCAGCGAGGAGAACCCGCTTATTGAATCCCTCTACAACGGTATTCTCAAGGGCAGGGAGCACGAACTCCTGCACGTCGAGTATAACAAGTAAAATTTTAAAGACTAGAGGCTTTGGGCTGCACGATTAAATAAAAAAGTCTCCGGGGCGCATAACCTCGGAGATTTCTTTGTTGTCTGCTGTTGTCTTTTGTGCTCAAATCATTGACAAAACGGCTCATTCGATTGATATTAAACATCAATTGGTTAACATTTGCAAATCAAAGGAAATGGCTTAACAGTGCGGATTCGCGCCGTTAAGCCAACTTTTCTATGGCGGAGAGGAAGGGATTCGAACCCTTGTGGAGTTGCCCCCAAACGGTTTTCAAGACCGCCTCGTTATGACCACTTCGATACCTCTCCAAAAAAAATGGAGCTGCTAATCGGAGTCGAACCGATGACCTCATCCTTACCAAGGATGTGCTCTACCAACTGAGCCATAGCAGCATCTCATTTTTTTATTCCATCAGGTTTTTAAGTTTTTATCTCTTGTTCCTGACGACTATATTATTATAGCACGAGAAGTCTAATTTGTCAATACTTTTTTCAAAAAAAAATAAAAAAAATTAAATTTTTTTTATTTACAGACCATAACTTGTAGACGGTTTCTGCAAGTGGAATAATGATGTGCCGTTAGGCTGCCGTCCGAAGCTGATTGAATACAGCGGCTCCTGCGAGGATTTGGTAGCGGCGCTCAAACCTACTCTGAAAGAGCGATTACAGCAGGCAGAGAATAACTGCCGTGTATTACGGTCAAAGATTGACGAGGTGAACGATATTTTTCGGAATAACCCCGACCTTGCACAGATGTATGTCCAAAGGCGCACCGAACACCGCCGTGCCAAAGACATAATGCCAAAGACGAAGCCGCCGCACAGATAATCCTTACATACTTAATCGCACTTGGCGAAATTTCTGGGCAGATTTCAATGTCGAACAGCTTGAAATCCGCTTCAATCTGGAGGACGAATATCTCGCCAATGGCTTATCCATAAGGAAAAAATGCATTCAGCCTCCGATTTAACGTGCAGAGGTCTGTCAGCCAAAAACATATCGTGGCGAACATTATTCTCTCTCATCCTCTGCTTTCTTAATTCTAACCGCAAGATACTCTCTTGTGGGCAAATCAATTCTGAAACGTCCCTTAAAACTTCCGACATTCTCAACCGTCATGTTCCATGTGTCTATAATGTCGACGGTGTATATATTATTATCGTCAATATGATAATATCTGAATCCCGGACGCGAAATCCCGTAATAAAACAGGTGATAACCGGTTTCATCAGCTAGATTTTCATCTTCCGGAACCACACATATCTCGTCCCATTCCATGTTTTTGGGTCGCAATCCGCCGTCCGGAGCTTCCTCAAGTATTTTTCGCATAAAAGCTATTCTTTCCGGGCTGTCACCTTTAAGCTCTCCGCCATGAGACCACCATATCGCCTTATCGTCTATGTAGGTTTCGCCATGACCACCGTAGCCGCCGCGGCAAAGTGCTTCCCAGAACCTCCGAACAAGCTCCTGCGGCGAAATATTCCCCCACGCATACTGAATATTTCCCTCGTATAGCATTTCGTCAATTACTATCGGTTTGCCATAGCTTTTTCTCCACTCGGATGTTCCCTCCGGAGAACGCTGAATACTGCAGTGCGTTATCCATGACTTTGTATGATCGTAAAACTGATTACCGTTATGTATTGATCGCAGGTGATCATACGGGTCGCTTTCTACGATTATCTGCGCATATCGTTCCCAGTCCTCAATGCTCTTGCTTTTTATCAGGTCATATTCATTAGCAAATGACCACCATACATTTCTGAAAGCCGAAAACCTTGCCGCCGTGTATTTCAGATAAAGTTCGTTGTACTCCAGTGTCATTGTTGAGAAGCCCCAGCGGTCATACGGGTGAAAGAGGATAATATCTGCCTCAATACCCAGCTTTTGAAGCTCGCCGATACAGTATTCAATATGCTGAAAATGCTTGGGGTTAAACCTCTCAAAATCCCAGTTGTTGCCCTTGGAGTCCGGACCGTAGCCCCACACATTGTCCTCTGTGATAGCACTTCCGTCAACCGGAGTACCCTCGTATGGATAGGAGCGCGGCTCACGTGAATTGTAGCAGTAGCTTTTAGGAAATACGCAGAAACGTATCTTGTTGAACGGGGAATTTCTCAGAGTTTCAAGAGTTTGCGCGATAAGGTCATCGCTTTGCAGATTCCATACATAACAGGTCGTGCCGACAGGATAATAAGGTGTTCCGTCGGAATACTGAAAATGATATTTGTTATGTACCTTTACGCAGCCGTGATTATTTTCCGACGGCGGCGTGACAGAAAAAGTTCCTTCGTATTTCCTGTCAGAAAAATTCCCGCAGACCGTAAAATGGTATTCTTCCTCAAACGATGGCATGAATCTTACTTTGTATATTCCGTTCCCATCGTAAAAACCATTGACGGTTTTGCGCTCGGAATCGCTTTCAAATAGCGCAGTGATACTACGTTCCAGGAATGGGTTGCCAGCGGTGGTTCCCTCGGAGTAAAACTCGAAAACGCCCCATTTTTCAACTGATTTTGTATAATTCATAACGGTTCCTCCAATGCCTTGACACATAAGCCGACGGATCACTGTGCTGATGGAATCCGTCGGCTTAGATTTTGAATATCACAGGTAATCTGATTTATGGCGCTGAATAAGTGAATGTTATTTCCAGCGTCGAAAGTATCTCATCGTCTTTGACGGAAAGAACAGTCGCGGACAGACCGGAATTGTCGCCGTCGGCGCATCTGACGTCATCGGGGACAGATGTTACCCACTGGTTATAGAGGTTTACTCTCGTGCAGTTACCGTCGTCGGAACAGGTATATTCCTTGCCGGATAGCTCACGGACTTCGCCGTTTACCTTAACCTCATCAATAGAGATAGTATAACCCGGGAAGAGCTTCTCGCCGTTGGAAATCCCGAGAGCCGAGAAAAACACTCCCCTTGCAATACCGCAATCCGAGAAATCCAGACTGACGGTGTAGGTTCCCTCACCGGTTATCTCAGCATTGTCTGCAACGATACCCAGGGTCATATCCGTCGGGTCGTACTTGTTGCCGACACAGTACTGAACTGAATAATCAAGACTCTGGTACATTATCCATGCCACTGCGGTATCATCAGAAGCCGGAATGGATACACCCGCCATAAATTCGTCTTCAGCCGCCTTTATCGACTTGTCCAATCTCTCCCTTGCGGCAGACCGGATCTCGGAATAATCCTTGCCTTCTTCGGTCGAAGCGCGTCTGTCGCTGTACAGCCTTGCTATGTTTTCATCGGTAGTTTTTCTGAGGACCCTTTTGTAAAAATCGCTGCAGTCCCAGAGGACGGGGCAGTAATTATACAAGTCGCAGTTATCCAGAAGATTGGCGTAAAACTTATCCCTATCGGGTTTATCCGCCGCACCCATAACGGCATATTCGCCTATAACCACGCCGTATCCCTGGTCTGTGAATTTAGTCAGCATCTGAAAAAGGGAATTCTGCTCCTCGTAATCGCCGGGAGATCCCCACTGGTTTACAGTACTGTCACTGCAATAGTCCCACGGCGTGTAATAATGTACTGAAAGCAGAAGCTTGTCCTTTGCCGTGTCCTCCGGCATTTGGTATCTGTCATCGCATGTTTTCCTGAAGTCGGTGTTGTACCCTGCGATAAGCAGGAATCTGTCTGCATTTTTGCCGCCGGTCGAACGTACCAGCTTAACAAATTCGCTGTTAATTCTGTTCGTTGTTTCGTAGCATTCGTCCTCGCTGAGAACTCCATCTGTTCCGGTGACTTCGCCATCGTTGAGTCTGTCGCCAAGTTCCTCATTTGCGGATTCAAATATCAGCTTGTAGGAATAATCGGAAAAATGCTCGCATATCTGCGTCCATATGGACTTATAAAGTGCCATTCCATTTTCACGAACTGCCTCGTCACCGGAGCCGAACATTCCCCACCAGCTTCCGTCCCAGTGGTCGTTCAGTATAACATACATATCAGCGTCAAGAGCATAATTGACTACCTCGTCGACACGGTTCATGAGCCGCTCGTCAATGGTGTAATCTCCGCTCTCGTAATTTATGCCATTGGTCCATGCCACAGGAATGCGGAGAGTATCGAAGCCCAGGGCTTTCATATCGTCTATCATATCCCTTGTGGTGACGGGCTGTCCCCAGAGCGTTTCAAAGGAAGTGGGGTTTACCCCTGAATCCACATAGCTTTTGTGATTGTATGCCTCCAGCGTGTTGCCGAGGTTTATTCCGTTGCCCATGAGCCGGATAACCTCCGTTGCGGTAAGGTCGTTTCCGGAAACATTGTTATCCGTAATGTTAGTGGTACATCCGCTCAATAGCATTGAAATAACCAATCCTATGATTTTAACAACAGAAACACGGTTCATTAAAGATCCTCCAAAATTATGATTTTTCACCTTAATCAAGGACAAGATCACTTATTTCAAGATTGTAGGTTATTGATGTAAAGGGAACTTCCTTACCGTTTATTACGAGTGCAAAACGGTAGCCTATCCAGTCGACAGTGGTTTCTGCGGCAACTATTCCGCATTTCTTGGTGCCGTAAACCACGGAACCTATCTCAGCGCCCATCCAGCCGTTAGCAAGCCCATTTGCGGATTCGCTTGACGGGTCAAGCTCTGCATTTACAGGGACTTCAACGATCCCGTTTTCCGTTTCAAGACCTATGGACTTGACATGTACCTTGTATTTCGCGTCCGGGTCAACGTTGATGAAGCCGAAGTTAAGCAACTCGCTGCCTTTTTCAAATGAGGTGGACTTCACGGAATACTCACCGTCACCGCTCATTTCGACAACTGCCGACGGACTTGGACCGGGATTTACAGCCTGCCCGGTAAGTATAAGATTTTCGTACTTTATCTTGGTATCTGAGATTTTCTCCTCGGGACGGAGTTTCTCGCTGCCCTTTGTGAACTGCCACGATCTCAGTTCAATATCCGCGCCGGAAAATACCAGATAGATATTGTGATTTCTGCCGTCAAACTGACTGAATTCAGCAGAACGAACCTTAGCATAATCAGCGTTGTCAAATTCAATGAAAGATACTGCCTCGCCGGAAATGCTGTCAAGGCGAACCTCTATTCTTCCCTTGCCTTTAACATCAGCAGTGAAAGCGGAAGCGCCATAACCGAAATCCGCACCTTTTACATAGATCCATGCGCCGTCCGCCTTGCTCTTTGCGGCAGGGTCGTTACCATCGGTGTAACCTATATCGGCAGACGTGAACATAACCGCGCCGCTGTTTTCAGCATAGGGGTCAAGAAGCTTTATCTGAGATACGCCATGACGCGTTGCGGCAGTTATCGGGATCTCTCCGTCAGCCGCATTCATCGGAAGATAATCAACCATAATGCTGCGGAAACCTGCTGTGCCGCCTGCCAGTTCTTCAAGAAGGAGCGTGTGGTGGACAATGTAGTTCGTTCCCTGATACTCGCAGAAATGCGTGTGATTGTTGGCCCAGCGCATTCCGGATTCGCCGTCGGCATTCTGACCGGCATTGTAGAAATATGCGCCCCTGTATTCCCAGCTGTCTGCGTCAAGGGGAGTTTTTGTGGTCATGTATGCCATACTGCATGTAGGCGGCGCAGGAATGTCCTTGCGGTCCCATTTGCTGCGGTTCTGCCAGTCGTTGCAGTAGGTGTAATAATAGGTGCCGTCGATGTAATTCAGCTCGCTTGCCTCACAGAAATATGGGGCGTCAATAGAAACGAACTCGCTGTCAAACGAAAGCATATCCGCGCCCAGACGTGCTATCTTAGGCACATTGGTATGTATAACACCGCCGCCGTCCGCAGGATTTCCGCCGCCAAAAGAAAGCCAGCCTGTGCCGTTTTCATCAATGCAGACGCCCGGATCGAACGGCGCAGGGCAATTCTCAAGCCCCGGCATATTCTGATAAACCAGCGGTGCGCCGAGAGGGTCAGACCACGGACCTACCGGGTCGGTGGAAGTAATAACTCCCACACCGCCGCCGCCGTTCGAGAAGTACAGATAGAAGTGCGTAAGACCGTCTTCCTCAACGCGGGAAACGATGGACGGTGCCCATGAATTTGCTATCCACGGCGCTATTTCGTCGACTTCTATCCTGCCATGGTATATCCAGTTCGCCATGTCGTCTGTGGATAAAACCACCAGCGACTTTATATAGTCGTAGTCATTGACGGTATCGTTTTCCGCCTGCTGGGTGTCGTTCGAGCCGTATACATACAGTCTGCCGTTGTATTCGACTGAGGTGGGGTCTGCGCAGAATATATTCGGCGAAATGGGATTGGCGTTACGCTCGTCTTTGTAGACATTTCCGCTTACCTCGTCGATTATTATTCCGTTGTTAAGGCTGTCGATTATTTCCGCTTCACTCACACTGTCTACGCTGTCGGCAGAGCTTTCCGTCTGCGCAGGTGAATCACCCGAGCCGTTCTGCCCGTTACAGCCGGAAACAAGCATCATAACCGCCGCAATAATCAAAGCTGTTATCTTATTGTTCATGGTTACTCCTTTCATTCAGCCTGCCATCTTTCGAGGCAGATGTCCTTGCTGGAAAATGCAAAATATACATTGTGAATTCCTGTTATTTTTGTGGGAAGAACCACAGGAATTTTATCAAATCCATCACTTGCGAGTTCGATCACTCCCAACGGTTCGGCATTCCTGTCATCAAGACGAAGCTCGATAACGCCCATGCCCTTTGCGGTAACGAGCAGCTTTTCTGTGCCCTTGCCGAAATCCACACCCTTTATGTAAGTCCATGCGCCCCCTGCCAGCGACTTCACAGCCATTTTGCCGGCTGATATCTGTTCGTACCACATATCTGCGCAGGTGAACATCTCCGCACCGCTGTGAGCTTTATACGGGTCGAGCGGCTGAGTCTGCGTGACGCCTTCGCGTGTTGCCTTTGTGACGGGGAATTCCGTATCCGTGTAAGGCAGTAGATCCACGCACATACAGCGGAATCCTCCCTTTGTTTTCGTGCGCTCCTGAATGTGAAGTGTGTGGTGAATAATGTACCTTGTTCCCTTATATTCGATAAGGTGGGTGTGATTGTTACACCAGTCCATTCCGGAATCACCGGCGTTTAGGAAGAATCCGCCCCTGAACTGCCAACTATCTGGGTCAAGTGGAGTTTTGCTCGTCAGACAGCCCATGCTGCATATTCCCGGCGCCGGAACGTCAGTTCTGTTCCAATTTTCTCTTGACTGCCAGTCCGTGCTGTATGTGTAGATAAAAGTTCCGTTTTCGTAGTTCAGCTCGCTTGCCTCTAAGAAATACGGAGCGTCTATCGGAACGAAATCGCTGTCAAACGAAAGCATATCCTTTCCCAACCGCACTATCTTAGGTATACATGTGTGCAGCGTATCACTTGCAGGTGGGGTCCCTCCGCCGAACGCAAGCCAGCCTGTGCCGTTTTCGTCGAGGCATACTCCCGGGTCAAAGGGCGCAGGGCAATTTTCAAGCCCCGGCATATTCTGATAGATTAGCGGCTTTCCAAGAGGATCGCTCCACGGTCCGAGAGGGTGTTCCGCCGTAAGCACTCCTACACCGCAGCCGCTGTTCGAAAAGTAAAGGTAAAAATGAGTTTTTCCGTCCGCCTCAACTCGGGAAGCTACGGACGGCGCCCATGAATTCACTATCCAAGGCGCTATTTTTGCGATGTCTATGAAGCCATGGTATTCCCAGTTCACCATATCGTCAGTTGACAGCATAACGATGGATTTTATGTGAACATAGTCGTTCTTTCCGTCATCGCCGACTGCCTCGTACTGCTGATGGTCGTTAGTGCCATAAATATACAGTCTGCCGTTGTACTCAACGCCTGTCGGGTCAGCGCAGAATACATTCGGCGAAATTGGATTTGCCGTATTTTCCAGCTTGTAGCAATTTTCACTTATTTTCATTATTATCACCTCATTGTTTTGGGGCAGCACCGCGCAAAAACCATTTATTGGATCTTGTACGCGTCTTGCTTGCATCTTTCTAGTTTGGTGCAAATAATCACATGATTGTTCAACAAACATGTTTTGTGTTGCGCCAAACTTGCATATTGCACAATCCGTCCTTGCAAGGCAACAGCCTTGCCGCGTCTTCGTTGTACAATCTGACGAAAAATCGAGATTAGCCAATCAGCGAAGCGTATTATTGGCTAATCTACCTGCGCAATACACGCACAATCTTTGCGCGGTATTTCTTTTGTTTTATTATACACATTGAAAAGCAGAAATTCAATAGCATATATTTGTTTAATCCACCTTTTAATCATAATATGCACTTTTGCTCTTGACTTTAGTGCGGAATTAAGCTATACTGTAAACGGGGTGATATTATGCGCAGAAGAATAGCGGTCATTACCGCAAGAGCCGACGCGTCCGAACAGCGCGATATACTATACGGAATATCCGAAGCCGCATTCCGGAAAGACACCGATGTTGCGGTCTACTCAAACATATACAACCACTGGCAGGACGATGATCTGCTGAATTATGAGAACATAATTTACTCCCTGTTTGAGCCGGATTTATTTGACGGCGTTATTGTCACAGCCGAGGCATTCCGGGATATAACAATAATCAACGATACAATCGATAAAATAAGAGCTGCAAAAATCCCCGCCATTGTTATTGACGGGGATATAGATGGATTTAAGAGCGTTTATTCCGACGATGAAACCGACCTGGATAAAATGACGGAACATCTGATAACGGTTCACGGTTTCACGGACATCGACATACTGACGGGAAGCAGGGACAACGCCACTTCGCAAAGGCGTCTGAACGGCTGCAAGCGCGCATTCGGAAAGCACGGAATAAGCCTTGATAATATCAGAGTGTATTACGGGAACTTCTGGAACGATTCCGGCGAGGAACTTGCCCGGCGGTATCTCAGCGGTGAAATTCCGCGACCTCAGGCGGTGATATGCACCAACGATTCCATGGCGTTCGGGCTGTGTGATGTTCTTTCGGAGGCAGGAGTGGATATTCCCGGCGAGTTAACAGTAACGGGCTACGACCAGACCGGCGGCGACCATACCGCAGGAAGGATATATCACTATCCGCTGCTGACGACTTACCGCAGAAACCGCCGTAAAATGGGACGTGACGCTGTGGTTGCTATTCTCGGCGGCAGTCCTATTCAAGACAATTCCGACAGGTTCGTAAGCGGAAACACCTGCTCCTGCGGCATCTGCCGTTCGCAGCTTTTAGATGAGCTTATCGCGGAAAAGATAGATCAGTATCACACCGTTATGAGCACCGTGGCACAGTTTTCCGGCAGGCTCACCACATCGCGTACTCTTGAGGAATACACCGGAGCGGTAAGCGAGTTTTTCTACCTGCTGCACGGCGCTGACAGGCTGTTTCTGTGCCTTGACAGCGCATGGAACAGTGAACGTTTCAACGGTGATGAGTTCTTGTGCTGTGCGATAGGTAACGAGTATTCAGAACCACCGATAAAGTTCAGCAGTGGCGAAACTCCAGTGCCATTCATTACGGAGCACGATTCCCCTGTGATTTTCTATGTGAATCCCGTGTGCTTTCAGACAAGGCTTTACGGGTATACGGTGCTGGAATACAACCGCCCGGCGAGCTATGATTTCAGCTTCCGCGACTGGAACAAGACTGTTGCGGATACGCTGGAATTTCTGCGAATGAAGAATGATATCCACTATCTCACGCAATGCCAGCGGCAATCCGCACTGTATGATTCGCTGACGGGGTTCTACAATCTTCGTGAATTTGAAAGCATTGTGGAGGAAGCCGGGCATAACTTCTGCATTCAGGCGGTAAAGCTTAGTTTCCCGGACGGCGGAGAATATCTGTTTGGGGAAAACTACCGCAGCGATATAATCGCAGAAACAGCGTCATCAATAAAACGTGTATGCGCTCAGCATGAAATATGCTGCCGGACCGATGACAACACATTTCTTATCCTGTTCAAAAGGGAAAACGGAATGTTTCCTGAGAAACTGAAAATATCGCTCCACAACGAGGTTTATTCACGGCACGATGAACGGCAGGTTATTATCACCTACCACAGTTCCGATAACACGCTGGTCGGAGAACTGCGCTCAGCCGTATCGCTGAATGCAGAGCGCGATGTCGGTCTGATAAGCGAAAGAAGAAGACTTCCGCATTATAACGAGCTTGCCGACATAAGGAACAGGATAATTTCAGTGCCTAATAAGATGCCTAAGCTTTCGGAAGTCAGCAGAAAAATGTGCGTCAGCGAGGGGCATTTTCGCTTGATTTACCGACAGTGCTTTGATGTAAGTTACAACCGCGACTGCATAAATTCAAGGGTAATGAAAGCCTGCTACTTACTGTATTCTACCGCCATGAGCATTTATGCGACAGCAGTAAGCTGCGGTTACGATGATGAAAAATTCTTCTCACGGCAGTTCAGGCAGGTGACCGGATTTTCTCCGGCAGAATACAGAAAAAAGATACTTCGGTGACGGCAATGATGTTGTATAATAAAACTTGACACCCCACGCTCAAAAGGATATACTAAAATCAGGAGGGTGAAGGACATGTCAGAAGCAAAGAAATACGACAGGAGTTACAAGGAGCAATCGGTAAAGCTGGCGCTGGAAATAGGGGTAAAGCGAGCCAGCGAGGAACTTAAGGTACCGTACGGAACGCTGTATGGGTGGGTGCAGGCGGCAAAGAACGGCGACCTGGACATTGAGGAGCGAACGCCTGAAAACGCAATGAGCCTGGCTGAGGAGATTCGTCAGCTGCGAAGCGAGGTAAAGCGGCTGAACAAGGAAAACAAGCGGCTTCAGGAGGAAAGGGATTTCTTGAATGAGTCGGCAGCTTTTTTCGCCGCGAGCCGTCGGAAGTAAACAAACAGGAGCGAATGAAGTTCATTGCACTCAAAACCTGCGATGGAGGCGCAAAAGGCAGAATTTCATTATGCTGCAAAGCGCTGAAAGTGACACGTCAGGGTTTCACTAATATCTGAAAAATCGTAATAAACCCTGGAAGCACGAAGAGCTGGCGGCAAAAATGATGGAGATAGTCCATGAGGACGAATGTAACGATACATACGGCAGGGAGCGAATGCATAAGGCGCTGCTCCTTAAATATGGAATTTATGGGTCTGAAAAAACAACTGTGTAAACGCGAATAATCCCGAAAAACATACCAAAGCTAAAAATGCAGCGAAACAGGGCAACGCTGGAGAGCGCCCCGAC
>QWCE01001429.1_pt1 | contig 36289 bp, 26 predicted proteins | sample 1972531 | NCBI WGS metagenome assembly QWCE01 (sample SAMN09866716, study PRJNA288562) | Human gut metagenome isolate term4_stool, whole genome shotgun sequencing... | reverse complement strand
CGTGCCAGGACTCTGCAACGGTCACACACACTGTGCCATGACGCTCTTCAGAGGGTATGGCGATGACCTGCCGTTGCAGACTTGGCTGGAGGATTACATCTGGCCCGTGGAGGCGCATATGACGGAGGAGGATATCTACGTCGGCGCTTTGCTCGGCTGTGTGGAGATGATCCAAAGCGGGACGACCTGCTTCCTTGACATGTACACAGCACCTGAGGCGACCGCTCGTGCGGTGCTGGAGACAGGCATAAGGGCTAATCTGAGCTATACGCTCTTCGATCGTGGCGATGCCGAGCGGGCACAGCTAGATCGCGACAATTGCTACCGCTATGAAAAGCTCTTCGCGGAGCTCCCTGAGCGGATCGGTTGGAGTGTGGGACCACACGCTATCTACACCGTTTCGGGTGAGCAATTGCACTTTGCGAAGGAGTTTGCCGAGGAACATGAGATCCCCATTCACCTGCACCTCTCCGAGACAGAGCGTGAGGTGAAGGATTGTATTGCCGAGCACGGCACGACGCCTGTCCGTTATCTAGAGCAGATCGATGCGCTTTCGCCTCGCTGCATCATGGCGCACAGCTTATGGCTGGACGATGAGGAGCTGGATATCCTAGCACGTCACGGATGTACATTGGTTCACAACCCAGCGAGCAATATGAAGCTGGCTAGTGGTGGGCGCTTTCGCTATGAAGAGATGAAGGAGCGGGGCATCCCTGTGGCTATTGGTACGGACGGTTGCTCCTCGAGCAACGACCTTGACATGTACATCGCTATGCGTATGGCTTCGCTCCTGGGCAAGGTGTGGCGCTACGACCCGACAGCGGTCTGCGCTCCCGACATCTACCGCTCGGCAACGGAGGTGGGCTACGCTATGCTGGGCCTCAAGGGCGGACGCATCGAGGAGGGCTATCTAGCCGACCTTTGTCTCATAGACCTTAAGGCGCCGAGCATGGTGCCTTGTCACAATCTTACTTCTAATCTCGTCTACGCAGGCTCCTCAACGATCGTCTCGACGACCATCGTGGACGGAGCGATCCTCATGCGTGACCGTGAGATCGTCGGCATGGAGCGCATCATTGAGATGGCTCGTCGCACGGCTCACGATCTACTTCACCGTAAGGGGTAAAGACCTTTTCACTATCAAACGAAATAGACTATGGACTTTCAAAAATATCAGCAAGCAGCCGACTATATCAAGAGTAAGATAGCGGCACAGCCCCGCGTGGGCATCATACTAGGTAGCGGTCTGGGCAATCTAGCCGACGAAATCGCTAACCCGACGGTTATCCCATACAGCGAAATCCCCAACTTCGCACACTCGACCGCTATCGGTCACAAGGGCAACTTCATCTCTGGCACGCTGGGCGGTGTCCCCGTGGTGGCGATGCAGGGACGCTTTCACTACTATGAGGGCTACCCGATGGAGGTGGTCACGCTGCCAGTGCGGGTGATGAAGCTCCTCGGCATCGAGATCCTGATCGTCTCCAACGCTGCGGGTGGGATTAACTCGAACTTCCACGTGGGTGACCTGATGATCATCAGAGACCATATCAATATGTTGCCCAATCCGCTCATTGGTCCTAATGATGAGAACTTTGGGGTCCGCTTCCCTGATATGACGCGTGCTTACGATCGTGAGCTGATTGCGCTCGCTGAGACCATTGCCCAGGAGCAAAAGCTGGCGCTCCAGAAGGGTGTCTACGTAAGCCTTACGGGTCCTTCCTACGAGACGCCTGCAGAGTATAAGTATTGGCAGACTGTCGGCGCTGATGCGGTCGGCATGAGTACGACGCCTGAGGTGATTGTGGCTCGCCATGCGGGTATCCGCGTCTTCGGTATGTCCGTCATCACCAACGAGGGGTGGCACTTCGAGGGAGACTACACGAACGATGGCGACGAGGTGGTCGCTGCCGCCAATGCCGCCTCCAAGCGTATGGGTGCCCTCATCGCAGAGCTCATAGCCCGTGCCTAACTCTCCGATAGACGAAGAGACGATCGCCTCACAGCTTACCGCCATACGTGCTGCGCTCCGCACACGTATGGACGGCTCTGTGGCGCAGTCGATGCGGGAGTCGGGACTGGACTACCGCTACAACTGGGGCTGGACACGAGGCTATCTCCTAGAGCTCGCTACGCAGTACCAGCCTTCCCGACAGCTTGCCGAGGCACTGCGGGATACCTCTGTGCGGGAGCTGCTGATCCTCTCCACGATGCTCTTTCCCCGAGAGGAGCTCACGGAGCAAGATGTGGAGGCTTTCCTCGAGAAGGCGACCAATGTGGAGCTACAAGAGCAGCTAGCCTTTAACCTCCTATCATACGCACCACTAGCCATTCGCTGGGCGGAGGAGGTTGTCTTAAGCAACGCCTCAGATGAGGCGAGGCTCTACGTGGCACTCCTGACCATCGCAAACTATACGAAGCGACAGCCTGACAAGCCTTTGCCTGAGAAACTGACGGAGGTGCTGGAGTCCTATGTCTCTGCCGAAGAGCTACCGATGTATTGTCGTCGTGTGGCGTATGATCTGCTGATTACATTAGAAGAGCGCACAGCAAGCAATGATTGACGCATACTTTATCTCGGAGGTGTCGTGGGAGGTCGCCAATAAGGTGGGTGGCATCTACACCGTCCTCTCGTCACGGGCGGGCGAGATGATGCTTCGCCACGGGGCGGAGCAGGTTCTTTTCGTCGGTCCCCGCCTTCGACCGTTGGAGGAGATGGTAGACTTTCGCGCGGAGACCTTTTGCATCACTCTGCCCAGTCATATCTCGCTACTGGGCGTGGAGCTACCGATCACGCAGGGCTACTGGCTTACGCCTGGGGGCGAAGCGCAAACGATCCTTGTGGACTACAAGCCGCTCGCCACAGTCCGTGACCAGCTCTACTACCTCATGTGGCAGCACTACGGCATCCAGTCCGACCTCGGTTATGGCGACTACGACGACTCCTGTCTCTTTGCCGTTGCGGCGGCCGCGACACTGCTCGCTGTGACCCCGCAGCTCGCGTCGCCTGGGAGTCAGCCGATAGCTATTTATAATGAGTGGATCACCGGCATGGGGCTGCTCTATCATCGCCTGCAGCTGCCCAATCTGCGCTCGCTCTTTATCACCCACGCTACGACCGTCGGGCGCTCTATCTGTAGCAATGGCAAGGATCTTTATCGTTACTTTGCTGGCTATCATGGCGACCAGATGGCGAGCGAACTGCATGTCGAGGCGAAGCATGCGCTAGAGAAGGTGGCCGCCCACACCGCCACCATCTTTGCGACGGTCAGCGAGGTGACCGCTCTGGAGTGTACACAGCTCTTGGAGCGCACGCCAGTGGTCTTGCCGAATGGCTTCCACGCATTGGCTACAAGCAGCTTTAAGACGAAAGCTCGTCAGCGACTAATAGACGCGGCCAGCCAGCTCTATGGCAAAACCTTTGACCCTAAGGGCACGACACTCGTCGCTACCTCGGGACGCTACGAGTATCGCAACAAAGGGATCGATCTCATCGTCGCCTCCCTCGAGAGCCTGCTCCAGCAGCAAGCGAAGCTTTCGTCTGACCTCATCCTTTACTTCTTCATTCCCGCTTGGGTGGCCGAGCCAAGAGCTGACCTCGCTTACCTACTAAGCGATCCCAGTCCAGCGAGTAGCACGACCCCGCTAGAGTACCCTTACTTAACGCATTGGCTACACAACCTGCGGGAGGACACCCTCGCAGGACGACTCGGCGAACTCCTCCGAAGAGGAGCGACAGCGCAGCGCATCTATCCGATCTTCGTACCCACCTACCTCGATGGTCATGACGGCATCCTGGGCCTTCCTTATTATGATCTGCTGAGCGCCCTCGATCTGACGCTCTTCCCCTCGTACTATGAGCCGTGGGGCTACACGCCCCTGGAGAGCATCGCCTATGGCGTGCCGACGGTGACGACCGACTTGTCTGGCTTTGGTCAGGCGATCCTAGAGCTTTATGGCGAGCCTGCTACAGACAGCCTGCAGCACGGTGTGCAGGTCATCCCGCGTCGTGATCATGACGACGCAGTCGTGACGCAAGCTCTAGCGACGATCCTAGAGCAAGCTACCGCAGGGCTCCCGAAGGCGTGCTACAAGCAAGCTCGGAAGACAGCCTCCCAAGCGCTCTGGACACACTATTACGACTATTATATAGAGGCTTATCGTCAGATGATGACGCTGAGCTAGTTGATCAGCTGCGTGCGACTATCCTGATTGGTGAGGATAGGATCCTTCTCGGAGCGTGGTACCATGCTCTGGGCGAGGTAGTCAGGACGATTGGCGTAGATGTATAGGACGCTGCCCCCCTTGATCGCATCGATGATAGGACGCGCCAGCGCACGAGGCACCGCTGGGCAACCGTAGCTACGTCCGAGACGTCCCTGTCGGATGATCTGATCATTCACATAGGCAGCACCGTGCACGACGATGGCACGAGCCCGCGCCTGATCGTTGTACCCACGCTCCAGGCCATCGAGACGTAGCGAGTATCCGTTATTCCCGCTGTAAGTCTCATTGGTTAGGTAGAAGCCCAGAGAGCTCTGATGTGAGTTCGGTTGATTGGAAAAAGAGGTGGCGTAGTTCTCCCCGCTACCACGTCCATGTGCACAGAGCGTAGCGTAGAGGAGCTTACCCTGCTCCATATCGATGACAAACATACGCTCCTGAGTCGAGGGCTTGGAGAAGTCCACAATGGTAAGCCGTGAGCGATGCTTGTTTGGAATCTGATTGTACCCCCGCACGCCTAGGCTAAAGGCCTCAAACGAAAGCCTTCCCTCCAGTCCCATCTGCTGGTAGAGCTGATTGATCTGCTGTCGCTCAGCCGAGGAGGGTACGACCGTCACACGGTGTCCCGTGGGCGGTATATCCCACAGAGAGACATCAGACCCAGCTACGTAGCTAGGCACGAGTATCATCAAGAGTATCAACCATCTAAGTGAGGATCTATGAAGCGTATGCATATCTAGTAAAAAACTCATCGTCGCGCCAAAGGTACGAAAAAGAGATTAGATGTTAGATGTTAGAGGTTAGAAATTAGAGGTCAGAGGCTAGAGGGTAGATGTTAGTTTCTAGTAGCACTAGTGCCCCTCTCTAAAAACGAAGTCGGTCGGCACACACAACCTGTGTGCCGACCGACTGATAGTGCTCGACTGCTTGAGACTATCGCTAGTAGTACCAAACGAGTCGGGTCGTATTCATAAGATCTTCCCAGTAGTAGTAAGAAAAGTTACCATATCCCTCATAGTCAACCGCAATAAGAGACATATAGGACTTGAACTCGCTCTCTGGGATCTTCAGAGAAAACTCGTAAGAGAGATTATCTTGACTGATGGGAGTATTGCTGACCTCTATATATTGGGGAATATGCTTATATTGTCCCGCTTTATCATCGTTGATATACCAGTATGGTCGCGCATTGGGACGTTTGTAATACTCGCCATTTGAGTAGTGTAGGAGTTGCCCCTTGACCTCCACGCTAGTAGCTGTGAATACATGCTCATCATTTGCCACCCACTCTCGCAAAGTCTTGGTCGCACTAACGTTGAAAGAGATGTAGCCGTACTCAGATCGAACCTGATAGACACTCTTTATCGTTACCTTTTGATCCATCTTCGCAGGAGCCTTGTTCGTATCATAGGTCAGATAAAACAGTCCGTCGGTATTGGTAGCCTGGATGTAATACGTACCTTTATCGACGGCGTTACCTTCCTGCACGAAACGACTGGTGCTGGGCATCGGCCTCCTGGAGTTAACATAGGAGCCATTCCTCCTCACGGTGCCAGGATCCTTGAAGTAAAGGCGTATGCGCTTGCGCTCGTAGGTCGAGGTCTTGGGATAGATCGTCTCCGTCTCGTAGTAAGGGGAGGAGAGGACGATATCGTGCTTAGGAGAGGCTGTCCCATCATTGACTAGCACAGGGATGCGTACGCGCCCATTGTGGCGATCGTAGGAGTCTGTCTTGACGATATAGCGGTAGTAGATCTTGCTGCCACGCTTGACGATGGTTAGGTTCTCCGTATTCCCTTGCTTATTCCTTGGGGAGAGATCTGGAGCCTCGATGAGCACCTCAAAGGGGAAGATGCCCTTGGGCAGATTCTTGTATAGATCAAACTCGAGGAGCTTATCTCCTGGTTGCCCCCCCGGTTTATCATCGACCAGCTTGGTCTTAAAGAGTAGAGGCTTACGTATAGTGATCTCCACATTACGTATCAGGGGGTTGGTAGCACCAGTGACAGGCTTGCCATCTACCCGCTCATAGGTGTATAGATCCTTAGGGTTAGCCGGGGGGTTGTCGTCAGGAGCGTAAGAGCGTAGTCCGGCCACCTCAATGCTGTATCGCTCGACAGCATCGGAGGGGATGCTCTTGACCTCGACGCTAAAGCGGTCGTCATTGCCACTACGAGTCCTTACATCTGTCTGTATCAGAGCACCCATGTAAGCGTCATGGTCACTCCACCGCTTGTAATACCTGATATACTGTGCACCAGAGCCTTCTCCCGTACCACCCCCATAGGGCTTGAAGTGATAGTCGTTATTGGTGATGGCAAAGCTGGTGTTAAAGTCATACGTCCCAGGGCGCACGATCAGTATCTGAACAGGATCCGCCTTGAGCGTAAACATCTCGTCGGAGACCTGCGTGAACTCCTGTAGCTCGATAGAAGAGAATATATTATTGTGCGCAGGGGCTGCTATCGCCTCAGCCATCGTAGCGTAGCCGTCCGAATTGACCGCCGTGATAGTCACCTTGTAGTGATTGTTGCGGATGATCGGGAGGACGCGGTCGCTGACGATATTCTCCTTATTTCGCTTGGCAACGAAGTCTACCTTGTAGTAGCGAGTCTCAGTGGACCCATTCTTGAGCTGCTTCTTTCCCTGAATGATCAGAAAGACCTTCTTATTCCCATCGTTTTGATGCTCAAATAGTCTAAACTCAGAATCCGCTGGGACGATATGCTCTGGGATGTTGTTGGGGATGATCTCTACATCGGGAGGGATCGTCGCCTTGGTCGGTGCATAGGGAAAGGCAAAGGCGTAGTTGTCCATCACAAAGGGAGCTACCGTGCCGCTCTTATGCACATTGCAAGCGGTGAAGCCGGTCAGCTTGAAGCCATCCGTTGCCGGAGCCTTATTGACTACCGTGACCTTGGCGTGACAGCGTAGGAGCTTGATCACCTTGCCTTGTAGCGACTGACCGTCTAGCTTATTTAGCTTGACCTGTGCCCACATCGGGTCGAAGGCTTTGGTCTTATCGTTATTACCATTGGCTGACTCAATGCTTGTCGTCAGCTTGGGTATAATCGCTCCTGCCGAGTTGCCCACGAGGTAGTAATCCTGCGTCTGTCCCGTCCAGTCGTAATTAGCCACAAAGTGCAAGTATCGCGGCTTGTCACTCTGTATGAAGGTCGCCTTAAAGCTCTTGATCATCTTGATAGAGCCTTGCTTACCATCAGGCAGGAAGGCGTCATCACCATAATTCTCTGCTGAGGTGGGGTCTCCTAGCACAGCGTCTGTCGAGTAGAGAAACTGCTGATTCTCGTCAAAGACTAATATGCGTAGCGAAGAGATCTTCTCGACCTGGTCATCATTGATAGATTCACTCCTGAGTGCTAGTTCACGCAGATCATCAGCGTGTAGTCCTAGGGTCAGCGTGATCGAGTCACCCACCTTACCCTCAGGTATGAGCATGTCACCCATAGGATCCCGGGCACACCCTGCGAGTAGCAGGAGCAGTGGCAGGACTATATAATAAAGATATACTCTTCGCTTCATAAGAATTGGATTACTGCTCGTCATACATATATGTGTCAAAGATGGGGCGGACATAGACTGTGGGGATACCAGCGTTATTGTACGAGTCGGTGTAACCTCGTCTTTTAACCATTTCATCAAATGTGATGACCTCATGTTTTATGAAGTCATACACCATCCCCTCCTCTGCTACCCAGTAGTAGGAGCCAAAGAGCAAGCCCTCGATCTCCGTTTTAGGATCAGTCTGCATCTCGTCAATAAGCTTCATCTCAGCAGAGGTCGGGATACGCCACCGCCCTTGATACTTGAACTCTTTGTGAATGGTACGCCACTTCCAACTTGTGAAACCACCGTAATCTTCATCACCCGTGATGTTATAGAACTCTTTATAGTTGCCATTAGTACCAAACTCACCCTCGAAGTACTCGATGCATCGCGTCTGGGCGTCGAAATAGTACGCTACGATGTTTTGTCTTTTAAAAGGCTTAAAACCAGTATAATAGTTACCGTTGGAGTTGATGTCTGTATTATAGTTCGTTTTTAGATAAGGCCCTTCATTACCCCAAAAGGCTGTAGACAATGGTCCGTAATAAGGAGCTTCAGGCGAAAATCTCTGCGTGGAGAACTTCTCCTCGCGATTCTTGTTGCTGGGGACATCCTTTTTCATCTGGTAAGTGTAGAAAGTCATACCATGTTGGCTGGCGATGATGAACTGTGGAGAGATGAGCTGGTTGGACATGTGATCAGTCTTAGTCATCCCCGTTGCAGGATCCACCGGCGAGCCGATGCGCTCACCTTCTCTAGGAACTACAGTTGTGATCTTAAAGTTCACCTCGTTGACCTGAGGAGAGTATTTGTCTTCTCCCTGATACTTGCCGAAGATGCCAATTGTGGAGTGATACCTAAAGTCAGCGTAGACGGGTGTCATCTTACCATCCTCGTCTACGTACTGCTCCGTGCCATTGTGGAAGCGCTGAGAGCGATCGCCTGTTACATACCTATTGGGGTACTGCAAGGCGTGCACGACTTGGCTTAAGTTACCGCCCCGTTGCTTTACGGTGAACTCAATGTGATACGGAATATAGTTGACCGGTACAGGGTGCTGGATTGTGATGACTCCATTGGATAGGTAATCCGCTGAGGGGGTAATCACGATGCCGTCCCAAGGTAACGTATTAGGCTTACTAGAGACCTCAGTTTTAGTCCCATTGATCTTGTAGAGCTTGGACTCCGTCTGGCTATACTCACGACGGTAGTGTACGCCTTTCTTGTCGTAGTATTCGTACCAAACGCTCTTTATCTCAATATCTACGCGCAGACTGGAGGCATAGGGTATGGAGACCTTATCGACATCCGCCATGATGGGACGCCTGTCGTACACCTCGAGGTACTGCGCCTTGAGGAGCTCGCCGTCGACCGACTCAATCAGGTTCCACGGCTTGATGGCTATAGCAGCGGTTATGTCTACGGGGGTGTCTTCGTTGAGACTGCCTAGGACCTCGATGGAGGTGAGGACGTCATAGAGGTGGTTGCGCTCGAGCTTGTGGAGCATAGCATCGGTGACCTCACCGAGAGCCTTACGATAGTTCACCGGTATGCGGTAGTAGTAATTGACCCAAGGGTCTGTCGCTGCGGCTCCTTCGGGACGCATAGTCAGCTTGAGACGTAGGAAAGTCTCATTTGTCGAGGTGCTACGCCAGTCATGCTCGTAAGCGTAAAAAGGCACTGTGCCGTAAAACTTGCCGTCTCCCTTGAGATTCTTATACCCTAGAGCAGAGAAGTCGGTCACGGCCATGGGTCGGTAGGCGGAGTTGTGCCAGTCGCTACCATCGGGCTGGTAGGGTGAGTCACTCCGTACGATCTTCGTCTTCTCTGGATAGCGTACGAGACAGACTTCAGGTACGCTGCCTGGCTTGACGACATATTGAGTCTTGATACCATTCTGATAGTCCTTGACATCGATATGGTCGATCCTCAGTCGGATCTTGGCAGCTGCACGATAGAGGTCAATCGTTCCTAGCTCTGCTCTTGGGTTTTGAAAGCCCCAAGCAACGGTCGTCTGGAGTGCGCCATCCATAAGAAACTTATCTTGTGGGGCTATCTTGCCGCTTTGTGGAGCTGGGTTGAGCTTGCTCTGATCGTCTTGTATGAGCTTGTAGAGAGCAGTCTTCGTTGCGACAGTTGTGGCTATAGGCTTGCTGGCATTGACCACCGCGATATAGTCTAGTGGCGTGCCCTCGAGCTTAGGAAGGTCATCCTTGGGGACAATAAAGGTGGCACGACTGCCGATCTCGCTACCCGTGAGTGCCTCCTGCTTGAGCGGAGTGTAGCGCCCGACGAGATTGCCTGACATTGGGTCAAAGACAAAGAGCTCTATGCTCTCGATCTTGTTTTCATTCAGTATGCTGACACCATGGAGCCCGTTCTCCTTGTCACCCTCTTCCTCGCCGACGTGGCTACGGAGCGTGGCCGTGGTCGTCTGCTCGGTGCGCGGTATGAGCGTGAGCTCGAGGAGCTTGCCATCGCCCTCGGAGATGTGCAGAGCATCGTCTGTTCGCTCACTAACGCAACTGGTGAATGCCACACAGATGCCCACGAAGGTGAGCACGGTGCAGAGGGCTATGCGTGCGCTGGTCTGGATATTATATCGAAGCTTTGTCATTGCGAGTCTTAGTACATTACTTGTTTGATACGCCACCGCTGAGAGCCACCGCCATCCATATAGCTGTTTTTACTGCGTGGATCTAAGTTTAGCTCCTTGCCATCGACTATGATGTAAAACTGAGTGTAGTATGGCTCAGAGGTAAACTCCTGTCGGGGCTTGATCTGGAATGTATAGGTCTTGGGAGGAACACCACCAACGATGTCTGGTTCTACCTGATCGTAGGTCTTGCCGCCCGTAAAGAGGTAGTTCAGTCCGTTCGTGATGGAGGCTGACCAGATAGCACCTACGGGCTTGAAGATCTGAAAGGTCACCTCTACGATCTCGTTGTGTGAGAGGAGTACCTCCTGAGATATGTCGTTTAGATCACGTGTGGCATTAGTTTTTGTATTGACGACCTTGAGTGTACACGTATACTTCGGTAGCGTGAACTGCAGCTCTGACTGGATCAGTTGCCAGGGCATCACCTTAAAGTTTATGACTAGGTACTTACCATCGGCAGGTACATTGATGTCGTAACGATAGTGATGGTTGCGGACGATGCTGTAGTCGGCGTGGTTGTCGGGCCTTTTGCCATAGGCTACATCTAGGTAGGTGTATCCCGACTCTGGGGTCAAGTCTTGTGTGTTCTGATTGGAGATGATAGGGATCTTGTGTACGACGCCACTCTGCATCGTGATCTCTATATAGCAAGGCTTGCCAATGGGCATATCGCTGCTCGGATTCCATCCTAGTGTAGTGGAAGCCTTCCCGAGGAGTCGCTCCGGGATGTACATCTTGGCTTGGAAGCTATTGCCCGTGATGGAGCCACTGCCATTGAATTGCTTTTCGGTTAAAGCTACAGTGGCAGATTCGCTATTCTCCATAAAGGAGTGCTGCGTAGCTACATTGCAGATCTTGATGCTCTTGATCTTGCTGACGCCATCACCCGTGAGGTTGAGGCTGACCTTGGCTGAGGAGCGTACCAGATTGACGGTCTGCTGTGTCGTGCCAGTCTCGGGGCTGTCAGGCCAATTGCTGACAGGCTCAAGAGGCTTCGATGTATTTGTCGTCGGAGTAAAGGGTTTGGGTACGCTCACACTCCCGCCCATAGGAATGATTTGGTTCTCATAGATACGCGCCATCGGGAAGAGACTCTTCTCCGTGCCATTCATGACGGCCCCATTGTAGAGTGGCGTGCCTGTGTTACGGCTCTGGAAGCTCTCGAGATGTTGTAGCGTCGTCTTCAGGTCGGCATAGGTTTTCAAGCCCTCTAGCGTATTCTTCCAGCTCTCAGGGTAGTTTGCTACAAAGCAAAAGTGGTACCGTGCCCCCTCCTCGGGCTGTAGCTCCATAAGGAAGTATTGCTCCGTCGTGAAGTGGCTCTTGACAAGTAGGCTCTGATCATCCGAAGCTCCCACCTTATAGATCAAAACCGCTAGCTCGCTTACATAGTCTTCATAGTCCTTGTTGTCAGATTGTATAGAGGGATTGTCGCCCTGCTCACGCAGAGATGCGTTGGGGAGTTCTATTCCCCCCATTGAGAAGCGCAGACAGGTGGTCCGACTAGGATCGTCTTCAGGCACGGCTCCTCCGTTCATCCGCTGGCACGATACGGATAGTAGCGTGCTGCAGAGGAGAGCTAGGAGTGTGATGTATAATGTATTGCGAGACATAATAAGCTGAGAGCTGTATGTGTGTTAGGGAGGGGAGTGTGGATAGTTCGAGGGGAGTGGGAGGCCCTTAGTATCTATTGATCAGATTGACTGGGAAGGAGTGAATCTGATAGTTGTTGATGAAGATGTTGATCACCAAGTTATTGTCTGGACAATCCTTACACTTATCTTCGAGCTCTAGGACGATGTCGAAGTCGTGGGTACACTCTAGGTTTACGTTGGGGTTCTCTAGTAAGACCTTCCCTAGGAGGTCCTGCTCGAGGAAGTCCTTCTTTTCTTTCTTATTGTGTAGGCGTAGGAGGTTGTGGTAGCCGCTCTTGAGCTCCATGAGTGTGAAGGAGAGGGTCCTAGCAAACTTGTCTTTGTATAGCTCTACGCCTGGATAGGTGAGGGTCGGATTGTCTAGAGGCATCCGCCTATTGATGAGGTAGGTGCCGTCAGCCGAGTAGGTCTGTATGTCAAAGTCGTCAATGTCGTAGCGATCCCGTACACTCTCGTGGAGTCGCAGGGTAATGTTGATGCGGTTGGTCACTTCTAGCATGTTGATGGAGACATTGGCATACACGGTACCGTACTCCTTACGGTCCGGTAGAGAGACGACTCGGCTCTCACCTTGCCACACCTTATGCTCTCCGAGACTGATGGCTTTATCACTTTCGGCACGTAGGCGTAGCATGACATCTTTTTTAGTCGTCACGCCTTCTACGAAGTTTCCCAAAGTGAAGTACTGGTCTGCCGTTCCGCCCCACGCTATGAAGGAGTATTGTCCATTTTCGACGGGAGGTAGCTCGACCTTGTACACCTCAGTCAGATCCACCCATCCTGTCACCTTCCGTACTGTGACTAGCACATCGTTTAGGTCGAAGGCGAAGACATACAGCCCATTTACCTCACCCACAGCCTCTGGGGCTTTCATACAAGGGGTCTGATTGTAAAAACTGATGTACACCCCTTGAGGGCACTCCTCGAGATCCTCGTAGATGATCTTGCTACAAGAGACGGTGAGTGCTAGGAGAGTGAGTAAGGGAAGTATAATATGGTGAACCCTATTCATAGCTCAGATGTTTGATAGAAGTGATAAGAAAGGACTACAGGGGGGCTTGACGCCTCAGTGAGATGGGGGACCAACGCCCCCTGTAGTCATCTGTTGTGCGATCTACTCAGCCTCTATATTAGGATAGAAGCTGGGTCGATGATTAGTAACGGTTGATAAGATCTACCTTATAGCTGTGGATCGTCCAGGGGAGTACCTGCAGCTGTACAGAGAGGTGAGTCTTCTTCGTCTCGAGAGGCTCATCAGGCTTGATCTCATCCTTGTCTGCTACACCCATCTCGCCGAAGCCGGTGATGTGTGCATGGTAGACCTGGTTGCGTACCGTAGGAGACTCGCTGATTGTCTTGGTCAGATCTTCATAAGGAACGTCTGGGTTCAGCCAGATGTAGTAGTACATCTCACCATTCTTGTACTCCTTAGCGCTCTGCTTCTTCTCGTGAGCGGCACCTGCTGTTAGAGCAGCGTCCATAGCCTCAGCCCTTTCGAGAGTAGAGTAGAACTTACCATCAGATAGACCTAGGTAAACAGTCTGAGCATCGGTGCCGGTAGGAGCAGCGCCATCGATCTTGTCTACGGTGAAGGTAGCCTTAATCTCAAACATGGCCGTGTTGCCCTTCATGTACTTGCCAGTAGCGTGTGTGACAGGGAGGACGAACTTGCTAAACGTCTCCTCACCTAGAGCAGCCTTGACATTATCAAGCGTGTTGTCTGCCTTTACGATAGCAGCCTTGTACCCCTCAGCGTCAGAGAAGAGCATCTTACCATCAGCCTCGGTAGCTAGAGCGGTCCAAGTACTAGATGTAGGAGCGAAGTCGTAGACAGGAGCTGCGACCTTCCAGTTCGCACGATCCTCTAGGACGTTGAACTGTAGGGCGCTACCAGTGACCTGATAAGCGATATCCTTGACAGTAACTGTTGCGGTCGTTTGCTCTGTTGTGGCACCCTGAGCATCTGTTAAGGAGCGCTTGACTTCGATCGTCTTCTTGACCTGATCGTCTACAGTGACGATAGCACGAGATGCGACACGTGATACGCGTACCTCGACACGGTTAGCCTTACCACCGATAGCGTCTTCCTTGCTGACGTTAGGTGCGATCGTCATGTCTACAGGAGCGGTCTCATTGGTCATCAGGACGATATCCTTCTCAGCCTCGTACTTAGCTACATCAGCGATAGCAGCAACGGTAGCGACAGCCTTCTGGAACTCTGCGTCGAACGTAGCTCCATCAGCGGTCTTCTGATCGAGGATGCTTGTGACCTTGTTGTTGACATCATTGATGACGACATAGACCTTTACCTTGTCACCAGACTTAGCCTCTACAGCGAGGTTAGGAGCGAGGATGCCGTTGTTGATGCCCCCGAAGTTAGCCTCCGTGAATTGATCTGAGCTGATCGTAGTAGTACCATTAGTAGTGGTGGCTACGTAGACCTTGATCTTCTCGATCTTGTCGCGACCCTGCCACTCGCCAAGCTTGTTGTGGTCATCAGGTAGAGCACGCGTCTCAGGTGCTGGGAAGCGGACTGATACACCTACGTAGGTGTCGCACTGCCCGTTTTGGAGTGCAGCGTCTTGTCTGTCACTCTTGCAGCTTGCTAGCCCGAGCAGGAGTGCTGCTGCGGCCAGAAGAGCTGTTCTCATTCTTAGTTTCATCATTGTTAGTTGATTAAATTGTTATTATGAAGTACTGTTTTCGTTCTTTAGGTTGGAGCTTGTAGCTTACCACAGGACGGGTTACAAGCTTTGTAGTAGCTTCTCTAGTTCGACTAGATTGGCCGCAGCCTCTTGGCTACCCTGAGCCTTGGCCTGCTCGAGATAACTCTTGGCCTGCTCGTAGTTGCCCAGTTTACTATAGGCGACACCTATATTATTGAGTGCATTGGGGTCGTGCTGTAGTTTGCTCAGACGATCTATGGCAACTTGATAGCTGCCTGCCTCGATGTCAGAGGCACTAGCGTTGATGATCGCTACAGGCTCATTGGGGAACATGCGTGTGGCTATGTCAAAGACCTGCTTGAACTCAGGCGAGTCGGCTGGATAGGTCTTGGCGACGAGATACATCTCGTTGAGGCTGAGCAAGCGTGGATTGACCTTGATGACTTCACGCGCCTCGGCTACGTCAAACGCCTTGACCTCGTAAGCGACCGTGTACTCCGTGCGACGTATCTGCGGGTAGTAGTCGCGCAGCATGATCTGATAGGTCTCGCCACGGGAGAGACGCTTGAGATGCGCATCACGAGCATCAGGATTGTCGACCTCGTCGATGATGCGGAGTATCTCGTCCTTGTCCTGGATGAAGGAAGCCGCAATGACCTCACGGGTCTTGACCCAGTCCTCGCCATAGCCTGATACCTGGAGCTGCTTGGTGGGTAGGCTATAGCGCTGCGCTAGGTACTGTGCGAAGGAGTTCGAGCGACGCTCTGCCAGTGCTTTGTTGTAGCTGAAGGTACCCTCCGGAGAAGCGTATCCTACGACAGAGAGCTGCGTCACCTTGATATTCTTGTCTCCCGTGATCTCATCCATCACCTTACGCACCTCAGCTAGGACCTGTCCATTGCTCTTGTAGTTGGGGTCTAGGTCGTGCTTGGCAGAGCGGAAGTTGAGCACTGCTATATGCTTGTCAGCACGCGCCTTGACCGGCTCAACCTCAGGAACGATATAAGAGAGCTGATAGTTCGGCTGGTAGGGATCTGTGAGGAAGGGGGTACGGAGCACCTGTGTCTCCTCGAGCTTGAAGCAATCGGAGCAGCCATAGACACGCTCCACGAGGAGTAGATCGGCCTGACTCATCCACTCCTTGCGGGGGATGGTATAGCTATAGGTGACTCGCTGTGCGGTGCCATTCTTACGGCGTAGTGACTGTAGTGCCTCTGTGTCCCACTCATCGCGGATCCCGGTAGAGGCTTTGCGCTCCTGTATGATGCTACGTTTACGCCCCTCGATCTGTACTGGGGGTAGTAGCTCGACCACCTTGCCACTATCCTTCAAGCGCAGTGCGGGTGAGAGACGCAGCAGGTCGTTGGATCGAAGGTTGAGCCCGTCGAGGACGATATCCATCTGTACGGTCACGATGTCTGTCGCTTTGCGCACCTCTAGATGATCCACTGAGATCTGATGGATATAAGGTCTCTGAGCTGAGAGAGCAGCTGGGAGCGTCAGTAGCAGTGATATGGCCACTAGGGCGTATTTGATCTTGTTCATAGTCAAGCTGTTCGTCTAGGTTAAAAGAGATATATGAGCGACATCGTGGCGCGTGTCACGCCCCAATAGTTGTATGCTCCCTCATCCTCCTTGGTACCACAAGTAGCGCAGGGAAACTTCTCGTACTGTATGCGTGCGTAGCCACCACCTATGGAGGTCTCTACGTTCCAATGCTTGCTGAGTATCCACTGATAGCCATAGGATAGGCCTGCACCGTAGAAGTAGCCCTGAAAGCGATGATTGTTGAACGCCTTGAGTCTCCCGACGGGGATATTGATACCTCCTATATTATATTGTCCCGTGTGAAGGTGTAGTCCTAGGAAGTGTCCATTGAAGACATCACAAGCCCACCAGCGTAGCTCCGGCTGGAGCAGCCAATGCTTATAGCGGGTGTCCTCGTCAAAAGCCCATAGGCTCCCGCCGCCACCTATCTCTAGTGTGAACTGCTTGCCTAGTCTAAACTCGACGGCAGCGTTTGGTGCTGTGGTAGCTCCATAGAGGAAGTTAACCTTGCCAGCTGCCTTTTGCGCCTCTCCCTGCTCAGGCAGTAGGAGTAGTAGGCAACCAGTGAGGAGGGCTAGGAGCGCCCTCTGTGTGTTACGATAGTGATGCATCATAGGGGGGGGTATGTATCGTTGTATGTGTAAAGCATCATTGGGAAAGGTAGATTCTCCCAAAGATCTTGGTACAAAGGTAGAGGAAAAGTTCCGGCCCTTGTTTGTCAAATTCGATCAATCATTTGACATATTCGATCAATCGAAGCGACTTCGGCTATTTTTTATTTAAGTCCGCTGGAGAATATTCAACGCTAAGTCGTTGTGCATCAAAAGTTCTTGTGCGATACTCACGTGAGAAGTCCGAATTGTCTGCACCCTTATACGAAGGAAGTCTGAATATAAAGATGCGAAAGTGTAAGTTAACATCCTCTAATAGTGAGGAGTCGCGTCTTATTTGCCTCTGGTCTGTAATTATTTTTCTGTACCTTAGTTCCCCAATTGTCTGCTAAGTTTTGGGCTTAGATGCTACCCAGAGTACTTAGACCAGACAGCTCCGTATATTCGGAGTCTCTGAGCACGATATGTGCACCACGTACTTAATGTTTTACTAACAGATTACTTTATGAAGAGAATAACAAACTTACTACTGCTACTCGTCCTCTCGGCGACGGCTCTCGTCGCGCAGGAGGTGTCGGGTAACGTATTGACCTCTTGGAGTAATGCCAATGGAGCTATCCGGATACCCGATGAGGTGACTGAGATCGCTGCAAACTGCTTCTACACTCCTGGAGAGTATGGCCCTGACGGGGAGGTCTCAGACCCTGTCAGCAATACCAATATCACCAGCGTAGACCTTAACCGGGTGACAAAGATTGGTGACAACGCCTTCAGGGGTTGCACGGGTATCAAAACCATCAAGGCTCCTAAGCTAGAGAGCATGGGGAGCCACAGCTTCGAGGGTTGTACGGCTCTGGAGGCACTCGATCTGCCGATGATCAAGACGATCGGGGAGAAGGCCTTTGAGAATGCGAATGCACTGACCTCCCTCTCACTGGGCAAGTCGCTCGAGTCTATCGTGGGCAACCCCTTCCAAAACAGTACTAGCCTCACCTCGCTAACGCTCAAGGAGGGGTGCGCTAACTACCTCACAGCCGAGGGTGCGCTCATCTCCCGTGCTGATGGCGTGCTACGAGTATTGGCGGGAGGTGTCCAGAAGGTGACCCTTGGTGAGGAGTGCAAGGCTATCGGTGACAACGCTATCTTTGGCTGTGGAGCTTTGGAGCGTCTAGAGCTTCCTTACGTTAAGGAGATAGGTACAAATGCTTTTGTCAACTGTACTAAGCTTGCTGAGCTTTATCTGCCACGCTTGGAGCGTATCAAGTCGCATTACCTATCTTTTAGCGGTGTGGGCTCGCTAAGTGTCGTAGACCTGCACTTGAGCAATTCGATCTCTGCTCTAGAGACGCTCTGGCCGGACAAGGAGACGACAACTGTCTATGTCGCTAGCGAGGCGATCAAGACGGAGCTAGCGCAGAAGCTGAAGAAGTGCCAGATCGTAGTCGGTGCCCCCGCAGGGACACAGCAACGCTACAAGGTGAACTATAAAGCTATAGGCAATGGTACGCTGGAGGCTTGGACGACTAGTGCTCAGAATGTGGAGAGTGGCGCCATGCTTCTAGAGGGCTCTCCTGTTAGCTTTAAGGCGATCCCTAGGGTTGAGCAGCAGATCAAGGAGTGGCGTGTCAACGGCGATGTCGTCGCTGTCGAGGGTGATCCGAAGTTTCCTCAAATCTACAAGGTTGAGAAGCTAACTAGTAATCTAAACGTCGAGGTGACCTTTGAGGCTCGTCCAGAGGGGGCTGACGTCTACTTCCGTAGTCGTGACCTAGAGATGGGTACACTAACCTGTGCACTGGAAGATGGTACCGAGGTGAAGTTTGGATCTCGAGTTCCTGAAGGTACTATCCTCGTCTATACCGCTACGCCTAAGGAGGGCTACCGCATCGCTGACTGGTTCGAGCAGACTGAGATCGGTGGCGAGCTTAAGCCGATCGAAGGACAGAATGGTAAGTCCACCTATCGCTGCGAAGTGCGCGACTCACGAGAGATACAGGTCGACTTTGACCGTCTGGAGGGATACTTTAGAGTGAAGTTTGCCTCTTTCAATGAGAAGAATGGCACGCTCACCGCTACGGCTAATGGTGTCGAAATCAAGACGGGTCAGGCAGTCAAGGCTGGTAGCAAGCTTGTCTTTACGGCACACCCTGCTGAGGGCTACACCGTCGATGAGTGGCAGGTCAATCGTGAGCCACAACCTAACAACCGTGAGCTGACCTACACGATCGAGAGCCTCAAGGAGGATGTCGAGGTGAACCTAACTTGTAGCAAACCTTCTGTCTCTGATACGGATCCGAACATCGTCGATGGCGTACTATACAAGTGGAAGCCTGCGGGTGATGCAGTCCTACCTGATGAGGTGACTTACATTGCTCCGCTAGCCTTCGAGGGCGCCATCCAGATGACTTCGCTGAAGCTCAATAATAAGGTCAAGGACATCGGTGATCGTGCATTCCTCTTCTGCACGGCTCTGACGAAGTTTGTCGTGCCAGAGGCTAATGAGTCGTTCTCAACGATAGAGGGTGTCCTCTACAGCAAGGATCAGACGAAGCTCATCGCTTACCCAGCGGGTCTCGAGGCTACCAGCTATACCCTAGGGGCTCAGGTTACTTCGATGCAGCCAGGAGCCTTCCTAACTCCTATACACTTGAAGGATGTCGAGGTTGCCACGGGCAATACGGCTCTTAAGAGTGTCAAGGGTGTCCTCTACACGGCAGACGGATCGAAGCTACTCTACCTACCTATAGGCAATCAAGCGATCGGTATGGAGGGTAAGCTGACGCTATCGGATGGTGTCAAGGAGATCACGCGCCTCGCTCTCGCTTACAATCCAAGAGTCAAGGAGCTGACGCTCCCCGCATCGCTAGAACGTATTGATGCGATGGCACTCACCTACAATGGGGCCATGAAGTCGTTCGGATGGGCAGAGGGTGTCACACCTCAGCTTGTCTCGGTCGGAGACTCCGCATTTTACTATGACCGCTCACTAGAGAAGGTGCCTTATATGCCTAGCTGCACTTCGTTTGGCAAGGGAGCCTTCGGGCTAGCTTCTGCACTCAAGGAGGTGCACATCCCAGCTGGTTGCTCGATCGAGGCTAACACCTTCACTGGCTGTCAGATTATCAAGTCTGTCTACTCGTATAGTGTAGAGCCTCCCGTCATCAATGAGACAACCTTTGGGGATATTTACGCACCTGAGGAGTCTACGCTTTATGTTAAGGAAGGCGCTAAGGAGGCTTACAGCAAGGCTAAGGGTTGGAACATCTTTGGCCATATCGTTGAGGAGGCTAATCTCGCTGTCGCTGCCGTCGAGGAGCTCGACATACAGCTCTATCCGAACCCGACACAGGAGCTACTCCACGTGGTAGGTGCAGGCGCTGACAGCAACATCCAGCTCTACGACCTGACGGGTGCGCTCGTTGGTACGGCTCGCACGGACGCTACGGGTAGCGCTGTGGTCAGCCTCGCTAGCTATCCCGCTGGCACCTACGTGGTACGCGTGTCTGGTGCTGACCGTCTAGTGGTCAAGCAGTAAGCCTAGAGGCTAGAGTCTCTCAGATCACACGGAGGATCTCCTCTAATGTGTGAGCAAGTAGAGCGCTCTTCCGAAAAGAAAATGGTGGCGAGTCCCTCGATCGTGAGGTGCTCGCCACCTTTTTTATAGGCATCGCCTAAATGCTAAGACTTGCACTAGGCAAGGGCGGATCTGTACATACAAAGCGAGCAGACTGCTAAGCTTAGCAATCTGCTCGTCGATTGTAGATATGGTCTCTAGGACTAGCCTTGTGAGAGAGCCTCTTGTCGGACTCGAACCAACGACCCCGAGATTACAAATCACGTGCTCTACCAACTGAGCTAAAGAGGCAAAAGGGCGAGCAATCCACATCGCGCCGCTACAACCCGCTACCCTTGCTGCGATCAAGCCCTGGGGGATTCACAGGGAGCTGGCCGTGTGGCACTCGCCCGGATCACAAAGGTACGACAATTTTCTTAACCTGCAAGCTTTTCGGGAAGAATCTTTTGTCTAGAGCAGGGTTGACGCATGATATATAGTTATTGCTGTCCAGTGAAAGCTTTTTGAGGGGGCATCTAGTAGATCGTTCTGCAGAAATGAGCTAACTATCAGTACCACTTGGGTGAAACTAAAGTTCCATACGGGGTGAAACAAAAGTTTCATAGGTAAGAAACTAGAGTTTCATAGGTATGAAACTAGAGTTTCCTAGGTATGAAACTAGAGTTCCCTAGGTAAGAAACTAGAGTTTCCTACGAAGAAAGCTGTAGATTGGCCGAAGTCGAGTAGTCGGACAGCAATAATATATAATGAACTCATCCAAGTCTCGCTTGTCGCTAATGTGTAGCTTCTAACGGAGCAATTATAATGCGTCAGCCCTGGAAGAATCTTTTGTCCGCGTACATTCCCACCCGCTAATGCAAGTAGACGGGAGTTTTGAGAGACCTCTCAATGGTCTTAAACTTAGCAAACTCACCTCCATTGTCGGTTGTGATCGAGTGTAGCTGTTCCATCTACTTGTAGTTTCTCAGAGCTTTATTGATACATGAAACCTCAGACGCAAGAGTATACTCCGCACATCATACTCGAAATACCCATACGTGGGTATTGTATATAGTAGTTTAGTTTATGAACTTTGTAGCTGAAAGAGGGAGTGACGTCCAAACTGATCGTTTCTCCCAAACACAATAACAATATAGGCATTTAATATCATGAGATATTTAGAACTAAGCAGATGGGTGCGCTGCGTGGTCCTTTCTCTATTGACGTATACGGCCATAGGTCTTACAGCCGTGGCTCAAAATGAGGTGCACAATGAAGTCGCACTCGATGAAGTGGTCGTGACTGCTCAAAGAACCCCAGAGGTGAAAAGTCAATCGGCGACGTCCGTCACAATTGTAACACGTAAGGAACTAGCGGAGCTCAATAAGACTATGCCAGACATGCAGGCTATCGTAGGCTTTTTGGTCCCAGGCATGGCCTCTACAGGCAATACGACTAGTGAGCGCTCCAACACTTTGAGAGGAAGAAGTGTACTAGTGCTGATAGATGGCATCCCACAAACAACGCCTTTACGGGCAACAAGCCGTGACCTTCGGACCATTGATCCAACGGCTGTAGAGCGAATTGAGGTGATCAAAGGTGCAACTGCTCTTTATGGCAATGGAGCAAATGGTGGTATCATCAATATCGTGACGCGTAAGAACAGTAATGATAAGCCCTTCGGTGGGCAATCTTATATAGCAATGCAGGATCACTCTTTGCTTAGCAATAAGACACAGTCATTTGGCTACCGTCTCAATCAGCAGCTCTATGGCAAGATAGGTGGTTTTGACTACCTGGTCAATGGTGTGATCGGACAGACGGGTAGCTCGGTAGATGGAGATGGCGTATACCTCTCTCCTAGATATGGGCTTGGCGACACCCGCACATACAATGCCCTAGCAAAGGTGGGCTATCAAATAAGCGAGACAGCTCGTATTGAGGGTATGTACAACTTCTTTAGGACCACACAAAACAGTCCGCTCATTGCTAGTGGTGGTAAATACCTGGAAAGCCCACGCATCGGAATTAAAGGTGATCGGCCAAAAGAAGCAATCCCAGAGGGGATGGCGTACAATCACAATGCTTACATACGCTACACGCATCAAAACATCTTCAGCGGGACGAACTTTGAGGCGACCCTCCAGGGCCGTGCACTAAAGGTCGTGACAGACTACCGGATACATAATGAGAAGAAGCCTCGCTGGGAAGGCACTAGCGGGCAGGCAACCATTGAGGCAAAGCAGATCGGAGCAAAAGCTCAGCTTGACTCCAGACTCCCTCTGAGTGAGCAAGTATTTACAAAGCTCCTGTATGGAATAGACTTCACAATGGATCGTACTGGACAGCCCCTTGTAGACGGACGTTACTGGGTGCCAGAGATGACAGCTCTTAACTTCGGACCATTCGTGCAAACCAAAACCACTATCGGCGACCTCCTCAACATCAAAGTGGGGGCAAGGTATGATCGCATCGATGTCCACGTGCCAGACTATGAAGTCCTTCCAAAGAAGGCGGGCGTTGAGCGGACTAAGGTCCAAGGCGGTGTGTTGCCTTACAACAACCTATCCTTAAATGGTGGTGTGACCTTGAATAGGTGGAGAGTGTTCCAACCATTTTTAGCTTACTCTCAAGGCTTCTCCATCTATGACCTAGGACGCACCCTGCGCGATGCCAAGAGTGACGTGCTGAGCAAAATAGAGACTTCGCCTGTCAAGACTCACAATGCCGAGATAGGCTTTTACTCTACCATTAGAGGACTCTTTGGCGAGGCTTCAAGGCTAGAGACGTCTGGCGCAGTATTCTACACCTACGCAGCGCTTGGTAGTGACCTTAAAAGTGTAGATGGATTCTGGGTGGTAGATCGCTCACCCCAACGTATCCTAGGTGGAGAGCTATCAATGGATGCTACCATCAATAGACAATGGCAGACGGGCGTTGGCTTCTCAATGATGGAAGGCAAGAAATATGTTGATGGTTCTTGGGACCATTATATGAGTGGCCAATCTATCCCTCCAATGAAGATTACAGCATATATCAATTGCCGCCCAACGAAGCATAGCTACATACGCCTATATGGTATGTATACAGGAGCAAGGGATCGCTTTGCCACAAACGACAAAGGAAAATATGCAGAGGGCGAAGGAAAGGTAACGCCTGTCACCTTATTGCATCTCAATGCGGGGCTTACGGTAGATAAGTTCACCTACACATTGGGCATAGAAAACTTACTCAACACCACCTACTACACGGTCCAGTCTCAGCTAGTAGCAAGAGATAACGAGTATACTCATGGCAATGGTCGTGTGATCAATCTCTCCATGACTTATAGATTTTAATTACTCGGGAGGTCAACTGCCCTCCTTGTAGCAGCTAGCGGTGCGACCTTGGATATACAAAAGTCTGAGGTCGCACCAATTGTTCCTTAGACTACAGTCTAGCATTAAATCATATAGAAGTCGCTCTCTAGGACAACACTTTGCTGTCCGATCCGTTATAGTAAGTATCAATAGGCAGTTCAGCCACAACGATACATTGTATATGACACGAACACTTTACTACTGCATCATTATGGGAGTACTATCCATGCTAATAGGGTCATGCCGTGTAGCAAGGGAGATCAAATCGGTAGATTCAGCTACCTTCAAAGCGGAAATAAGTAGCGCCACCGTACAGCTGCTTGATGTACGCACAGCAGATGAATTTGCCAAAGGGCATCTCGAGAAGTCCATCAATATAGATGTGCACGAGTCACACTTCACCGAAATGGTCAAAGAGAGATTTGACAAAAGCCAGCCCATATACCTCTATTGTCGGTCGGGCAAGAGAAGCATGATGGCGGCTCAGACACTGGTAAAGGAAGGATACCAAATCGTCAATCTCAAAGATGGAATCCTCGGATGGTTGGATGCTGGCTATCCTACATCTCAAGAGTAGCCCTGCTCTCTCCATTGTAATTGATCATTATAAAAGAGAGCGTACGAGCCTTGCTGAGACGCACCCACCGCACACTGATCTAGTGCAAAGGGAAATATCCGTATCTTTGTAAGCGCACAGAAAAAAGAGTGTGCGGTATAGCTTTACAGAAGATTTCTCCTCCTCCATGACTACAGATCAAGATACGACCACCGCTTTGCCCCACCTGAAGGTTATCTACACAGGCGGGACCATCGGCATGGTGCAAGATATAGAGACGGGTGCGCTCAAGGCCTTTCAGTTTGACTACCTACGGGAGCATGTGCCCGAGCTGGATCAGCTCCACTGCACCTTCGACATAGAGCAGTGCGACCCGCCTATAGACTCTTCGGCTATCACGCCCGACCTATGGGTTTGGTTGGGTGAGATGATACAGCGGGAGATGGCGGCGTACGATGGCTTTGTCATCCTCCATGGCACCGACACGATGGCCTACACGGCCTCTGCGCTGAGCTTTATGCTACAGGGACTTGACAAGCCTGTCATCTTGACTGGATCGCAGCTACCCATAGGGCGACTGCGGACGGATGGTAAGGAGAATCTCATCACCGCCTTTGAGATAGCGTTGGCAAGACGTGCTGACGGCTCGCCGATGATCCCTGAGGTGGCCGTTTACTTTGAGGACTACCTCTACCGTGGCAACCGCACGCTTAAGTATAGTGCCGAGCACTTTGAGGCGTTTGCCTCGCCAAACTATCCGCACCTAGCCTTCGCTGGGATCGATATCAAGTATAGTCCGAGTGTCATAGGCTTTGAGGAGCCTGCCCTGTCGCAAGCGTGGCGACCAGCCTTCGATGGGCATGTGGTCGTGCTCAAGCTATTCCCCGGTCTATCGGCCTCGCTCCTAGATCATATCCTTCGCATGCCAGACCTTAGAGGGGTGGTGCTAGAAACCTTCGGCAGTGGCAATGCCCCAACGGACGAAGCTTTTCTCTCTGCCATCAAGGGCGCTGTGACACGTGGTATTACGATCGTCAATGTGACGCAGTGCTACTCAGGGTCGGTCGTCATGGGACGCTATGAGACGGGCAATGTGCTCAGTCAGACAGGTGTCATAGGTGGTGGCGACATGACTACCGAGAGCGCCACGACGAAGCTCATGTACCTCCTGGCGCAGGATCTATCTCAAGAGGAGGTGACGCATCTGATGCAAGTCTCTCTGCGTGGCGAGCTGACGATATGATACGCTTTATGAGCCTGGCGAGTGGTAGCACGGGCAACTGCTACTACCTCGAGCATAACGGGCAGGGGCTCCTCATAGATGCGGGTATAGCGCTCTATGATATCAAGGCTGGATTAGAGCAAGCGTCGCTCTCGATAGAGCACGATGTGCAGGCGATCCTCCTGACACACAATCATGCCGACCATGCACGTACTGTGGGTAAGCTGGCCAATCGCTATCAGTTGCCAGTCTATGCGACGCTACCTGTGCAGTGCGGACTGGACCATATGAGGGGTATGGAGCGCATTCAGCACGATATGCGCTATGCGATCGAGCCTGAGGTGCCCTTTGCATTGATTGGGCTGGTGGTGACCCCTTTCTCTGTGCCGCACGATAGTGCTGACAATGTAGGGTATCATATCTCTTCGGAGGAGGGTTTTTCCTTTACGCTAGCGACAGACATAGGGCACCTGACCCCTACGATAGAGCACTACGCTAGTATGGCGCACCATCTGGTGCTGGAGTCGAACTATGACACCGAGATGCTACGGATCGGCAAGTACCCACCCTTTCTCAAGAAGCGGATCAGTGGCCCGCTCGGGCATCTGAGCAATGCTGAGTCGGTGGAGTTCCTCTGTCGTATCTGGAGCCCTACGATGCGCAATGTCTTCCTCTGCCACCTGAGCAAGGAGAATAACCACCCGGAGCTGGTGCGCAAAACTTTTGACATTCGTCTTTTCGCTGAGGGGATCCGTGTCGGTAAGGATGTCTACATCACCCCCTTGCAGCGCAATCACTGTAGCCCGATGTACTTACTGGAGACCTAGAGATGAGGCGTAAAGTCTAGCCTTGATTACAAGCGAAACCGTCACTAGTGCCCTAGGCCGTTGGCGTCAGAAAAAAGAGTCTCCACCTGGTATGCACCAAGTGGAGACTCTATGATTACTGTGCTGTGCTAGTGGATTACGCTACTAGCGTGTGACGCACTACTTGAGACTGTTGCAACAGTCTCTACTTGTATATCTGGCTGAGGAGCTCGTCGATCTGCTCTCCACGCAGGTCGCGCTGCATGATGACGCCATCGGGACCTATGAGCATAATCTGTGGAATACCCATGATGCCGTACAGTGAGGTGGCGTGATTATTCTGATCATCGTAGATCTGTGGATAGGGGATCTGTAGCTCCTTGACTGCTTGTAGGTGAACATCGTGGTTCTCCTCCCATACGCCGATGCCGAGGACGAGTAGACCTTTGTCCTTGTACTTCTTGTGCATCTGGATGAGCGTGGGGATCTCGCGACGGCACGGTCCACACCAAGAGGCCCAGAAGTCAACGAGTGCATACTGTCCCTGACCGACGTAGTCCGAGAGCTTGACGCGCTCACCCTCTGTGGTGATACCCTCAAAGTCTACAAAGGGTTTCCCAGCTTTGGTGTTGATCATTCCTTGGATTAGCTCTACTAGGGTTGTATAGCTTGGAAGACGCTTGACGTTTTCGCCCATCTCCTCGAGAGGCTTCTGAAACTCGGAGAGGTCGTCAAAGAGGTACATAGCGTACTGCATGGCGCGGAGTACGAGGGGGTTGTTCTTTTGCCCTGCGACATACTTACGTACGATCTCCTGGCCAGCAGCTTTGTTGATAGAGTCGGCCTGCATGACCACCATGATGTCCTGCTCGAAAGCGTTGCAGGCATCATTGGCGGGAGAGCCACTGACACGGCCATCGCTGAAGTTGTACTCTAGAGAGGTACCCTCGTAGACAAACTGAGCGTTGAGCGGTGTGCCCTGGCAAGAGAGTAGGTAGAGGTAGCCCTTCTTGAGGTTGTCTAGCGAGAGGCTTGCGACGGTGTCGCTGATGACGATGCTGTCGATGGGCGTCTTGGTGGTGTCAGCCTCATCGTAGAGATAAGCTGTCATACCAGATAGATTGCCCTCGAGGCCATGGAGCTGTAGCGTATTCTTCTTGCCGCGATTACAGCTACTCAGTATTAGGAGCGAGCCCAGTACGACCAGTAGAGAGGAGAGGGATATGAATCGTTTCATACAGTGTGATGTTTGTTGATGATGATATAAATCGGTTGGAAGGTGAGGGGCACTTGCCCCGTCTCGTCTGCAAAGGTAGTAATATATTTTTTTGTAAAGCGTCTGAGCTGATTAGGGGTGCGTATCTGCTGTGGGGCATCTGGTAACTGTGCTGTGCCCGTATGGCGGAGGTGCTCTAGCACAGCTAGAGGATCGGCAAAGGGGATGACGAGTCGCTCCGTATGGATCTCATAGGGGTGCCCGAGCTCCTGGAGGGTGCTGCTCCAGGTGTCTAGTGAGGGGTAGTGCAGCCCTTGGCCTGTGAGCTGTCGTAGCTCGAGGAGGTTGTCAGGGCCGAAGGTGCTGACGGCTAGCGTCGCCTCGGCAGAGAGCTCGCGGACGATGCGCTGCAAGTAGGCACATGGATCGGCCAGCCACTGTATGGCACTACTGGAGACAAAGAGGTCAATGCCGAGCCTCTCTAGAGAGAGCCCAGAAGCATCTCCGACCCGCAGCTCGGGGTGTGGATCTCTCAGGCGAGGTACCTGCGCTAGGAGTGCTGAGGAGAGGTCGGCAAGCGTCCAGTGGTCGACCTCGAGTAGCTGATCTATACGCTCCGTCAGTAGTCCTGAGCCTGTGCCCATCTCGAAGGCGTGAGCGAAGTGACGCTCTGCCTGAGGAAGATGCTCGTCGATCAACTGGACGAGCCGATCGATGACGAGTCGCTGTGGCTCTGCAGCTTCGTTGTAATGCGAAGCGGCACGGTCGAATTGATGAGCGAGAGAGGTCATAGGCACAGATGAATAGTAAGGCTCGTTGGGTTTCGTTGGGCTACTCTAGGCCCTGCCATAGCTCCCGCCACGAGTGCCACAGATCAAAGAGGTAGTGGTACCCGTCGGGGAGTAGCTTAGTGGGTACATGCAGAGCCTGCCATAGGGTGGAGAGGTTGGTCGCTGGGAAGATCTGATCGCGCGCTCCGATGATGGCTAAATCCCAAGCTAGGCGGGCGTGGGGCTTCGTCTCAGGCTCTTCGGAGGCCGTGATGCTATCGTAGACCGCTTGCAATTCGTCACGAAGCTCTGCAGTGGGGCGCTCGGAGAGGATTTCGTAGAGCTGCTTGTATCGCTTGCCTCCACACATGCGGCGGTTGAAGCGCTGGCGGTTTTCATCGGTTAGTCCTTCTAGCGTCCCTATGAAGATGCCTTTGGGTATACCCCACAGGTCGTGCATAGGATAGGGGGAGCCAGCGACCGCTATGAGGCGTCGTGCGGAGGGGAGTGCAGACCAGTGCGGTACAACCTGCTCGGCAGCCCAGACGCCTAGAGACCAAGCTACGATGGTGACCGCCTGGTAAGAGCTCCAGGGTAAGTCTGCGAGGTCGTCGCTCAGCTCGAGGGAGCGGTAGTCGTACAGCGAGAGTAGGTCACACGCTGGTGGCAAGGTCAGGTGAGAGACCGTGTCAGGGGGCATGCCCCATCCGCAGAAGTATATGATGAGTTGGCGGGAGGGGCCTTGGTCACTGTTTCGCTGGAAGGTATACTGCATAGCGGCTAGGCAAGATGCGTTAGGATGATTTGGCAAAGCTGCCTGACCTCAGCGGTGGTGAGTCCAGCGGTCAGTGAGATCCTCAGGCGCTCTGAGCCGACTGGTACGGTCGGAGACATGATGGGGCGGATGAAGTAACCCTCCTCGTGCAGCGCCTGTGCGACGGCTCTAGCTCGCTCACGGCTCCCGCAGAGGAGCGGTATGATGTGGCTGTGAGGAGTGTGGATGAGTTGAGCTGGCAGTGAGGCTAGCTCATCGGTGAGCAGTTGCTGTAGCTTGGCTAGGTGCGCTCTGCGCTGGGTGAACGTGGGGAGCGCTTGCCAGACGGCCAGTACCCACTGGATGATGAGTGGGGGCAGCATGGTCGAGTAGATGAGGCTTCGCGAGCGGGTGATGAGTAGTGTGCGTACAGCCTCGGAGCAGGCGACGTAAGCTCCCATGGATCCGAGAGCCTTGCCGAAGGTGCCGACAAGGAGGTCGATCTCGGAGAGCAAGCCTAGCTCTTCGCACAGCCCATAGCCATGCGCTCCACGGACGCCGATGGCGTGCGCTTCGTCTATATAGAGCGCGACCTTGGGGTATTGCTGCTTGAGCGCTACGAACTCTTGTAGCGGAGCCTGATCCCCGTCCATGCTGTAGATGCTCTCCGCCATGACGATGATATGCTGGCAACTCTCGGCGCTGTGATGCTTCTCGATAAGACGCTGGAGCTGCGCTACGTCGTTGTGACGGAAGCGTTCGAAGGGTAAGCCCGAGAGCCGTATCCCATCGATCATACTGGCATGGATCAGCTTGTCTGCTATCACCACCATGCCTGGGAGCTTGAGTGCTGGGAGGATGCCTACGTTGGCGTGGTAGCCACTATTAAAGAGCAAGGCTGTCTCGTGCTGCAGAGACTTAGCGATGAGCTCCTCCAGCTGGTGCATCACGGCTCTATCACCAGAGAGCAAGCGCGAAGAGGTAGAGCCTAGATCTCCCGCAGAGAGCATCTGTAGGCAATTGGTCAGATTAGCTTCATCGGCAAAGTGACAGCTAGTGTCGTGGAGAGCTAGGTAGTCGTTGCTGTTGAGGTTGATGAGTGGCCGAGGATGTACATCGTCAAGTGCTGCGTAGCGACCATTCTGTAGAAGCTCAATAGGGGTGAGCGTGCGGAGCGCCTGCTCGTCACGTAGCGTGGCGAGGATCTGCTCTATATGAGACTCAAAGTGAGACATAAGCCTTAGCTGGTGTGGGGCGCGTTTCGTCGGAACTGTAGTGCTCGTGTGAGTCTACGGATAAACTCCCTTTTCTTATGAATAGACCTACACAGGATCTAGTAGCACGCGGTGTGCCAACGCTAGATACTGTGTAGGTCCAGATTAGTCAGACGCATGAACCTGTTAAGTCGTCATGCGTGGCGCTGATTACTTCTTCTCTGCGGGGATGACATCTAGAAGTGTCACGTCAAAGATAAGTGTAGAGAATGGCTCGATGGAAGATCCACTACCGTTAGCACCGTAAGCTAGGTCGTAAGGAATGTAAGCGGTCACCTGGTCGCCCACCTTCATCAGCTTAAGAAGCTCCGTCCAGCCTGGGATAACCTGGTTCACGCCAAACTCAACAGGCTCCTCGCTCTTGTCAAACTCGGTGCCGTTGATGAGCGTACCACGGTAAGTTACCTTGACCTTGTCGCCATCTACGGGAGACTTGCCTGTACCCTTCGTAGTGTAGCGATAAGCGAGACCAGACTTTGTCGTGATGACACCGTCCTGCTTGGTGAACTCCTCGATGGCCTTCTTGCCCTCCTCGATGTTCTTACCAAACTTCTCCTTGTTTTCGATCTCCTGCTTCTTCTGGTAGTAGCTCTGTACGTAGTTGTAAGCAGTCTCTTGATCCATCGTCATCTTAGTCGTGTCGCCCTTGAGCGCAGCTTCTAGGTACTCAGTGAAGAGCTTGACGTTGATGCCCTCCTTAGCGAGGCCCAGAGCGGTCTGCACACCCTGGATCTGTCCAGCGTAGTAGGAGAACTTGGTGGTGTCGGCAATACCCTTCTTGAAGCCCTTGAGGAACTCCATGGAGTCTACAGGCATGCCTTGCATAGCCATCATCATAAACTGCTGACCGAGCTGCTGACCAGCCATATAGCCCTGGATCATAGCTACACTGTCAGTCATAGCAGATAGTTCATCGTTGGTTTCACTCTTCTGAGCTTTCTTGTTACAGCTAGCAAAGGCGCAGACCATTGCGACCACTGCGAGGAGTGAGAGAATTGATTTCTTCATTGTAAGTTGTATTTAGGATATTTGTTTGCGTTATAGTGTCTTGATTACTTTTCAGTCGGGGTGGCAAGGGGTATAGGCTGCCCCTTGATTACCTCCAGTAGCTCAATCTCAAAGACCAGTGTAGAGAATGGTTCGATGGAAGATCCGCCATTAGCACCGTAAGCCAGGTTGTAAGGAATGTAAGCGATCACATGGTCGCCCACCCTCATCAGCTTGAGCAACTCTGTCCAGCCTGGGATAACCTGATTTATGTCAAACTCAATAGGCTCCTCGCTCTTGTCAAACTCGGTGCCGTCAGTGAACGTACCACGGTAAGTTACCTTGACCTTGTCACTATCTATAGGAGACTTGCCAGTACCCCTGGTGACGTAGCGATAAGCGATGCCAGACTTTGTCGTGATGACGCCAGCTTGCTTGGCGAACTCAGCGATGGCCTTCTGGCCAGCCTCAATGTTCTTGCCGTACTTCTCCCTATTTTCGGTTTCCTGCTTCTTCTGGTAGTAGTTTTGTATGTAGTTGTAAGCAGCCTCTTGATCCATCGTCATCTTGGTCGTGTCGCCCTTGAGACCAGCTTCTAGGTATTCAGTGAAGAGCTTAGTATCAAGTCCTTCCGGAGCAAGACTCATAGCGGCCTGTACACCCTGGATTTGTCCCGCATAGTAAGAAAACTTGGAGGTGTCAGCGACTCCTATCTTGAATCCCTTGAGGAACTCTGCTGAGTTTACAGACATACCTTCTTCAGCCATCTTTACAAGTTGCTGAGCGAACTGCTGACCAGCCAGATAGCCTTGGATCATAGCGACGCTGTCAGACTTGGCAGAGAGCGCATTGTGCCGAGTGCTACGCTGGTTAGACCTTTTAGTGGAACTGGGCTTCTTCTTTTTTTCTATCTCCTGCTTCTGATCATAGTAGCTCTGTACGTAGTTGTAAGCAGCCTCTTGATCCATCGTCATCTTGGTTGTTTCGCCATTGAGGCCAGCTTCTAGGTATTCAGTGAAGAGTTTGATGTCAAGGCCATCCTTCATAAATTCCATGGCGGTCTGCACACCTTGAAGCTGTCCAGCGTTGTAGGAGAACTTGGTGGTGTCGGCGATACCCTTCTTGAAGCCCTTGAGGAACTCCGCTGAGTTTACTGGCATGTCTTGCATAGCCATTATCACAAACTGCTGAGCAAGCTGCTGACCAGTCATATAGCCTTGGATCATAGCGATGCTGTCAGACTTAATGGAGAGCGCATTGTACTGAGTGCTGCTCTGGTTAGGCCTTTTAGTGAAGCTAAAGAAAGTACCTATTACAGCAATCACTGCAAGAAGTGAAAGAATTGACTTCTTCATTATTGCCGTTATTTAGACTGTTTGTTTTTTGTGGGTTGCTGAGTTGTCGTCGGGGAGGCTAGAGGGATAGGCTGACCCTTGATCACCTCCAGTAGCTCGATGTCAAATACGAGCGTCGCATTGGGCGGGATCAGACTCCCTGCCCCACGCTCGCCGTAGGCTAGACGTGCTGGGATGTAGAGCTTAGCCTTGCTACCCTCGGGCAGTAGACACAGACCCTCGGTCCAGCCGGGAATTACCTGTAGGAGACCAAACTTAGCGGGCTCGCCACGATCCACGGAGCTGTCGAACTTAGTACCATCGATGAGCGTACCCGTGTAGTGTACACGGACTGTGTCCTCGACTGTAGGACGAGGACCCTTGCCCTCCTTGATAATCTCGTACTGTAGACCGCTCTGAGTCGTCTTGACTTCGGGGCGCTCGCCATTGCTCTTGAGGAAAGCTTCGTTCTTCTCCTTTGTCTCCTGCGCCATCCGCGCTTCCAGTTGCTGGAAGTAGGTAGAGAGAAAAGCTTGCGCCTCCTCATTGGTCATGACTGTGGGTTGCTCTAGAAAAGCTGCCGTAAAGCCGGCTAGGAGCAACTCCTTATTGATAGGATCTCCAGGCATTTGGGACAGGCTCTGCGCAAAGCCTACACCATTAGCGATGCCTAGTGCGTAGGCTGCCGTGTCAGCTGCGGAGATGAGACGTGGAGGCTCGGTCGCTGTGAGTGCGCCTACGCTCACCAGTAGCGTCAGCGCAACGGTTAGAATGCGATGTGTCATAAGTCTTTAGTGTGTTTATACGATGTCTAGTAGCTCGATCTCGAAGATGAGCGTCATATTGGGTCGGATCACGTCGCCAGCGCCACGACTCCCGTAGGCTAGCTCAGAGGGTATCACGACGCGCCACTTGCTACCCACGGGCATCAGCTGTAGGATCTCCGTCCAGCCTGGGATGACCGCATTGAGGGGAAACTCTGCTGGCTCACCACGCTCTACGGAACTGTCGAAGACGACCCCATTGATGAGCGTGCCGTGGTAGTGTACGCGTACCTTGTCGGTAGCTTTAGGCTTAGCGCCCTTGCCCTCCTTGATAATCTCGTATTGTAGTCCACTGGGGAGCGTCACGACACCACTCTTGTGGCGCATGATCTCTTGGTACTCCTTGCCAGCAGCTGCGTTGAGCTCTGCCTCTTCTTGCTGTAGGCGCGTGAACAGTTGGTTGATCACCTCACGAGCTCGCTCGTTGGTCATCTGAGGCTCACGCTCAGCTAGAGCATCTTGGAGACCAGATATAAAGTCTTCGGAGGTAATAGCCTTGATTCCGGACGCTTTGAAGTTCTGTCCGATGCTTAGTCCTAGCGCGTAGCTTACTTCGTCTTGTGGCATAGGGGATATATCTTTAGATGAGAAATACTCCTGCAAAGGTAGCAATTCTTCACGATATGAGTTCTCTAGTGACTGGCGGAGAGTGACTCTCTCAGACGGGTCACAATTTCATTGAGTGGACACTCCTGCTGCGTGCCGAGGGTCATGTCCTTGATAGAGACCTTGCCCTCGTTAAGCTCTTGGCTACCTGCGATGATAACGTGGCGACAGCCTCGGCTATTGGCATAGGAGAGCTGCTTTTTCATCTTGTCCGCTGAGGGATAGACCTCCGTGGCGAGCCCTGCACGGCGTAGCTGATGTGCTATGGGCAGTAGCTTCTGGAGCTCCTCCTCGCCAAAGTTGACGATCATAATCCGCTCTTCGGGCTCCATGGCTGTGTCAAACATACCCAGCGACAGCATGATGTCGTAGATGCGCTCTGCTCCAAAGGAGATGCCGACGCCTGAGACACCCTCTAGTCCGAAGATACCGGTCAGGTTGTCGTAGCGTCCGCCTCCTGAGATAGAGCCCATCGGAGCATCAAGCGACTTGACCTCCAGGATAGCGCCTGTGTAGTAGTCTAGGCCACGAGCCAGCGAAGGCGAGAAGGTTAGCTCGGTCATCAGGTCGTTCGTGTCGACATGGTCGAGGACGTACTCGAGCTCCTCCAGTCCCTTGAGTCCTATCTCGGAGTCAGCGAGCAGTTGCTTGAGTACAGTCACCTTGTCACGATTGCCCCCCTCTAGGGTGAGCACCTCACGAACGGGTGCTAGCGAGCCTGGGTCAAAGCCACTCTCGACGAGATCCGCTAAGACTGCCTCCACGGATGTTTTGTCCAGTTTGTCCATGCAGATGGTCAACTGAGCCAAGCGGTCTGGCGCCTGGATCACCTCAGCGATGCCTGCTAGTATCTTGCGGTTGTTGAGCAGGAGCATCGTGCGGAGTTTGAGCCGACGGAAGACCTCATCGATCATATAGACAAAGTCCACCTCAGGCATCAGCGAGTCGGTACCGATGACGTCGGCATCGCATTGGTAAAACTCACGATAGCGTCCTTTCTGCGGTCTGTCGGCACGCCATACGGGCTGCATCTGGTAGCGCTTGAAGGGGAAGGTGAGTTCGTTGCGGTGCATCACCACATAACGGGCGAAAGGCACGGTCAGATCGTAGCGCAGTCCTCGCTCACAGAGACGAGCTGCCAGCGCAGCCGGCGACTCCTCCGTAAAGGTCTCCGCATCAATCCCCGCCTTATAGTCTCCCGAGTTCAGGATCTTAAAGAGTAGTCGATCACCCTCTACGCCATACTTACCCGTGAGCGTGGAGAGCTGCTCCATGGCGGGCGTCTCAATCTGCTCAAATCCATAGAGTGCGAAGACGGAGCGTATCGTCTCAAATATATAGTTGCGTCGGCGCATCTCCTCAGCGCCAAAGTCTCGTGTCCCCTTAGGTATCGAAGGTTTATTCATAGCGTTTAGCCGTTTCGATTCGTTTGTATAGCGTTTGTGTCACGGCGTAGTCATTGCGCTCGTCGGCTGGATAGTGAGCCTCCTCGAGCTTGGACCACTCCGCCAGGTCGATCTCTGGAAAATGCGTGTCGGCATCAGGCACGATCGTGTCGACCATTGTTAGATTAAGGTGTGTCGCGTAGGGTAGGCCACTCTTGTAGAGCACTCCGCCACCCATGATGTAGACCCGATCGTAGCCCGCCTGCTGGCAATGCTGTAGCGCCTGCTCTAGAGTGGAGGCGACATAGTGCGTCTCAGCCTCGCCCTCGGGCAGGGTGCGAGAGACCACTATGTTGTAGCGATTGAGCAGTGGGCGAGCGCCTATGGAGTCCCACGTGTGTCGCCCCATGATGACCGCGTGCCCCGTGGTCGTCGCCTTAAATCGGCGCAAATCATCTCTCAGACGCCACGGCATCGTGCCATCACGACCTATAGCTCTGTCCCGGGCAGTCGCCACGATAATCCATATTTCCATATTCAGACGAACTAATTTGGGGGCTAAGATACGAAAAAATGCCGTATATCGTTTGTAGGCCTACTTAAAGCGCAGGGTAGACGCATGATAAAAATGAGCTCGTTTCAATTCCTACCTAGGAATTGCCCAAATTCCTCCGTAGATATTTTTGATTTGCTACCTAGGAAATGGCAAATTC
>QWCE01001428.1_pt1 | contig 36301 bp, 27 predicted proteins | sample 1972531 | NCBI WGS metagenome assembly QWCE01 (sample SAMN09866716, study PRJNA288562) | Human gut metagenome isolate term4_stool, whole genome shotgun sequencing... | reverse complement strand
AGGCAGGGAAACCAGGGCAACAGCGGTCGTCAGCAGACCCGCCGTCGAGACCATCATGACTACGGTAAAAATCGTCATAAAGAGGGAGTCGATGACCATCATGACGCCCCCGCCCATGGAATCCCGGACGGCAGAGATGTCGTTCGTTGCCCGGGCCATGAGGTCACCGGTCCGGTTCTTGTTGAAGTAATCGGTATCAAGGCTGAGGTACTTTTGGAAGAGCTTGTCGCGGAGCCAATAGTCCATCCGCCGGGCTGTCCCGAAAATCTGGGTCCGCCAGATGAAGCGACCCACCACCATAACGGCGCCGATGAGGACGAGGCGGAGGATGAGGGCCATGAGGCTCTCCTCCGTCAGCTGCCCGGTGGTAGTCAAGTCGGCGAAAGACCGGAAGATTTGTGGGATGAGCAAGTTGGCAAAGTCTACGACCATCAATACCACAATGCCGATAATATAATGCCAGTAATTCTTTTTTAGAAAGGGAAGGATCGTTCGATAGGCGTGCATAGGGGTCCTTTCTCTTGGTTTTCTTCAGGTGAATCAATGGAGTCAAAAAAATACGATACAGCCATCATACCACCTATAGTGGATTTTTTCTTGTTTTTTTATCCGCAAGGGCTATACTTGTCGTAAATATAAAAAGCCCTAAGACGCCGGGGCTTGTCGGAAAGGAGAAGTAATGTCAGATCAAAGATCTTTTAGGGGGCCGAAAGCCACCCCCTCCAACCATAAAAATCCCCTCCCTACTCCGGAGAAGTGGAACCCCAACAGAAGCTATGACCATCTTCTGGATGCCATTCTCTCCTATGGGGCCAGCGGAATCATCCCCTTCCATATGCCGGGCCACAAGCAAAACACCCGGAAGTTTGGAACGGTCCTTCCCTATGCCCTGGACATGACGGAAACCGCCGGGATGGCCGACCTCCACCACCCCTCCGGCAGGCTCAAAGAAGCCCAGGAGGAATTGGCCCGGTCCCGGGGAGCCCGGGCTTCCTTCTTCTCCATTGCCGGATCCACCGCCGGCATCCTCTCCGGGATGAGGACCCTGACCCGCCGGGGGGATAAGGTCCTCCTTTCCCGGGGTTCCCACCGATCGGTCTACCATGGCCTGGAAATTTTGGGCCTAAAAGGGACTTACCTCCTCCCCAGACTCCAAGCCGACCTCCCTCTATATCTTGACCCGGGTCCTGACCTCCTGAAAAGACGGCTGGAAGAAGAAAAGGACGTCAAGCTGGTTCTGGTAACCTCACCCACCTTCGAGGGGGCCATATCCGACCTGGAAGCCATGGTCAAGGTCTGCCATGACTACGGAGCCCTCCTCATGGTGGACCAGGCCCATGGGGCCCACCTGACCTACCTCAACCGCCTGGGCAAGGGCCACTATTCCGAAGCCTTAGCAGCGGGGGCCGACCTGGTGGTGGAGAGCCTCCACAAAACACTGCCCGCCTTGACTCCGGCCGCCCTTGTCCACTGCGGCAACCGGGTGGACCCGTCAGAGCTTGCCCGAAACCTCTCCATCTTCGAAACCTCCTCCCCCTCCCACCCCTTGATGGCTTCCATGGATGCCTGCCTGGATTATATGGAAAATAAGGGATTGGAGGACTTGGACCGGCTACTTGTTGAAATTCAAGACTTCCGAGACCGGGTTCGTGATCTCAAACTCCTCCAGATCGTTGACCTTCCTGGCCCCGGAGATCCTTTAAAAAATCTCCTCTCCTGCCAGAAAACCAGGGAAAGCGGTCAGGAGGTCACCCTTGCCCTCCGGAAGATGGGTTTTGAGTTTGAGATGACCCTGGGCCCCTTGATCCTGGCCATGCCCTCGATCGGAAATGAGCCCGGCGACTTGGGCCGCCTTGCCCGGGCCCTCCTGGACCTGGACCGCCGGGTCCATCCGGCGGAAACCGCCCCCTCCCTCCCCAACTTTCCCCTTCCTCCGAAGGCTATGGAGATCGACCAGGCCCTTGACCGGCCCATGGAGATCATCAGGGCAGGAGAGGCGGAGGGAAAGATTGCCGGCGAATCCGTTTGGGCCTATCCCCCCGGAATCCCCATCCTCCTCCCCGGGGAAAGGATTACGGACGCCTGGCTGGCCTGCATGGAGGAATGGGTCAGGTATGGCCAGGACTACCGGTCAGACCGGGGACTCTTCCCCCGCCAAATCCAGGTCCTCCGATCGATTGACGAATGAGGACAAAAAAGCTACAATAAAGACAGTTATTTCTTCAATTTACTCGGAAAGGAATCCATCATGAAGCATATTTTAAGCCTACATACAAGAAACCTGAAGCAGAGCCAAAAGGACGGCGGTTGCGGCGAATGCCAAACCTCCTGCCAGTCCGCCTGCAAGACCTCCTGTGGCGTAGCCAACCAGGACTGTGAAAAAGCCAAGTAACTTCCATTTTCATTTTAACAATGAAATTGGCCACTCTTTGGAGTGGCTTTTTTCATGGAAAAAAGATGGATAGAAAGGACACCCATGATTCATACTTTTATCAGTCATGGTTACCATATCGTTGTGGACACCTATTCCGGTGGTGTCCACCTGGTCGATCCTCCCAGCTTCCAAGCAATCGAATGGATCAACCGGGAATTTCCGGACAATCCGACACAAGGCCTGACCGATGATCATTGGGCCTCTCTTGTCCGGGATTTGGCTCAAGAATTTCCCAACCTAGCCGCCGGAGATCTTGAGGGGATCAGGGAGGAAATCCGCTCCCTGGTTGACGAAGGCTCCCTCTTCAGCCGGGATACCTATGCGGACCTCTCCCTTGACCTGACCCAAAGAAAAACCCAGGTCAAGGCCCTCTGCCTCAATGTCGCCCATACCTGCAACCTGGACTGTGACTACTGCTTTGCCTCCCAGGGGAAGTACCATGGCGAACGGGCCATCATGTCTTTGGAGGTAGCCAAGCAAGCCATCGATTTTTTGATTGAGAATTCTGGAAGTCACCGAAACCTTGATATCGACTTTTTCGGTGGCGAGCCCATGCTCAACTGGGATGTGGTCAAGGAGACTGTGGCCTATGCCGATTCTCAGGCGGAAAAGCAGGACAAGAATTTCCGCTACACCTTCACCACCAATGGCCTCCTTTTAGACAAGGAGGTGAGCGACTTTCTCAACAAACACATGCATAATGTCGTCCTCTCTTTGGATGGCCGGAAGGAAGTCCATGACCGCCTCCGCCACCGGATTGACGGGAGAGGGTCCTACGACACCATCGTCCCCAAATTCCAGGACTTTGTCCGGTCCCGCGGAGAGAAGGAATACTATATCCGAGGAACCTATACGGGAAAGAACCCGGACTTCTATCAGGATATCCTCCATATGGCCAACCTTGGCTTCCACCGCCTCTCCATGGAGCCTGTTATTGGAGACCCTGAGGAGGACTACATGCTCTCCGAAAAGGACCTCCCCATCCTGGAGGCCCAATACGACCTCCTGACCGAGGAAATGCTCCGACGGGACCGCTTAGCCGATGAAGTTATTCGAAAGGGTGGATCAGTAGAGGACATGGACGACCGCGACCGTCCTTTCGTCTTCTACCACTTCATGATGAACCTGGACGGTGGTCCCTGCATCTATAAGCGGATCTCCGGCTGCGGTTCCGGAACGGAATACATGGCGGTCACCCCCTGGGGAGACCTCTATCCCTGCCATCAATTTGTCGGCGATAAAAACTTTACCGTCGGCAATGTCTTTGAGGGGATCCAAAAGGATGCCATCATCAAGGATTTTAAAACCTGCAACACCTATTCCCGGCCCGAATGTCAGGACTGTTGGGCCAGGCTCTACTGTTCAGGCGGTTGCGCAGCCAATTCCTACCACGCCTCCGGGACCATACAAGGCACGGTCCCCTTCTCCTGCCAACTCTTCCGAAAAAGAATGGAATGCGCCTTAACCCTGAAGGTGGACCAGATGGTCCGACAAAATCAATAATATCAAGGCTCAGCTTAGCCCCCCCGGAATGGGCATTTTGGCGGAAAGGGGGGCTCAGCTTGGCCCCCCGGAATGAAGTTTTCGCCGAAAAAAGGGGCTGTATCGAACGATCTACTCGTTCTGATACAGCCCCTTTTTTATTTCCAAACCGACTTGAAGGTTTAATCTACTTCGTCCAAAACTTACTGATTTTCACCGGACGGATCAGGAGCTTCCCACTTGTCAAAATGACTAAGTTCCTTTTCAACGGATTCATGGACGGCAGAATCCAGTCCGGCCACATAGGTCAGGGAAGGATGGACCAGGGTCAGGTAATCCTTGGTCTGCTCAGGCAGGCGTTCCGGCCGGGTCAGGATCATGGGCGCCTTGATTTCACCGGCAATGGCGCCAAAGACCAGGGCATCCGCAAAATTCATCCCGGTAGCCAGGAAAACCGTTTGGCTATCTCTTCCGGTGAATTTTTCTGCAATCTTGATGGAAGTTTCAAAACGGGTTTCTCCGTAGATCCTCTCCATCTTGGTCACTGTCTTCCCTACTTCTGCCTGGACCTTGTTATCGATGGCCACATCTCCTCCCAATAGTTCAACCGATTGGAGTTTAAGATCCTTCATGACCTTGCTGACCTCTTTCGGCAAATTATCCTTCCGGGTCAGCAGGATGGGCATGCGGTTGTAGGCAGCATAGGGGGAAGCGGACAAGGCATCGGCAGCGACCATTCCCGAGGCCAGGAGGGCCTTTTCCGTCTTTACCTGGTCCTTATCATTCAGGGCCTTGACGGCCTTGGCAATCTTTGCGGAAGTTTCAAAGCGGTTTTCACCGAATAAGCGGGTCACCTCTACTCCATCCATCTTGGACAGAGCTTCCTCAATTTCCGAGGAGATAGCGACCTTTCCACCGATAAGAATAATCTTTTGGACTTCCAGACGCTTGAGCTCATCCTGAAGGTCTTTGGAAACTTCCTTGCCGTCAGCCAAAAGGATAGGGCTCTTCAAGGCCTTTGCGAGAGGCGCTGCGGTCAGGGCATCGGCAAAATCACTTCCACGGGCCAGCAAGACGGTATCTGCTCCGGATGGGAAGAAGCGCTTGGAAGCTTCAATCGCCGTGGTGTAACGGGTAGATCCCCCGATCCGGTCGACCTTGGGGCCTTCAACCACCTGAATCTTTAGAACCGCCTTCTTCCCCATCAATTCGACAACCAGGTCCTGGTCCCCTAATTTTTGGGGGTCATAGCCGGTGATCCACTGGCTATTGATGGCCAAAGCCTGGTCCTTATTTTCCTCTGATGGGAAGGAGGTCAGGAGATAGCGGTCCTGGGTATTCAGTTTTTCTCCTTTGTAGAGACGGATCCGCCCGGTCGGCTCCACATAATTTGTTCCTTCTTTCACGACCACTTTTACCGAGTCGGGGACTTCCGGCAAAATCAGGGCCTTGGCTTGGACGGAGTAAGCGGTATCGTTCCATTTGATCTGTCCTTGAATGGTCCTCTGGGCAGGCAGGTGACGGGGCTCCCGGTAGTCCTTCAAATTCCACTCTACGGGGAGGGTCTTTTCTGTTTTATTCGAAAACTTGACCCGGATTTCCTTGGGCAGGTTGAGTTCGTCGACCTTGGTTCCCTTGGTGACCACAATCAAATCAGGGAGAATGAAATTTTCCAACTTTGCAGGTCGTACTTCCACAGGAAGGGAAACATCCATCCCGGCCACTTTTCCCATGACCCGGCCCTGGTAGCCGGCATTATTCTTATAGGCGTCAAATTTTTCCCATTCGATAGCCATTAAAACCTTGTAGGTCTTGTTGGGGAAGAGATCGCCCGTATAGGTTACCCAGGCAAATTCGGGGAAAATGGGTTTTGTTCCTGCAGAAACGACGATCTTGGATTGATCAAATTCAGGGTTGGTTGCCTTGGCGCCGGCAACGGGAATGTTGACCCGGTAGCTTCCCATGGAATTATAGGCCTGGCCTTCATTGGTGGATTCCTTGGTGGAAAAGACCATCACTACCCCGCTCTTTCCATCACTACGTTGGAAACGGGCAAAGGCAAAGGATTTTAATTGGGGTTCCACCATATTGGAATAGCGAGCGGTAGATTTACTTCCATCTTTTTTCTCATAGGCCTCTTTTTCCCCATAAAAGGCATCAAGGGCCAATTTCAAGCTATCGGCATTAGAAATATTCTCTGCATTGATTCCTTCAAGTACAGAAGAAAATTCCTCCCCATTGGGCCGCTTGTGGTCATAGGAAAGAGTAATTTCTGCCGCCCGAATTCGAGCTGCCTCCTCCAGCTGACTGGACCACTTCAGGGCTTGGTAGTTTCCCTCAACAATCCCCTTTTCAATGGCTTCCTTCCGGTAGCCATTGACCTTGTTCATATAGTCATTCTTGTTCAGGTCTTCAAAACTCCCATAGAAAGGAACGGAAACGGATCCCGCCTTTAGACCCGGTGCAGTAATGACCCTTTCCTTATCCGGGACTTCCTCCGCATGGGCAGATAGACCCAAAGGTAGGACCAGGGCCAAGGCCAATACAAGGGACAGAAGCCCTCGCCAAGACTTTTTCATTCATTGCCTCCTTATTTTTCTTCTCCAAAGAGAATCGAACAGTCTTCCGAGATTCTATGCTTGTCCATGGCAACGGTTAAGCTCTGACAGAAATCGCATAAAACCTATCCAGGGAATATTCTATCATAGGAAGGCGTGAAAAACCCTTCCTCCGGACAATGAGATCCTTTGGAAGGGCTTGAGACAATTTGATCTTATTTGAGATTCTTTCCTTTGAAAGCCAGGGGAAGGAGTTCCTCCAGAAGGTAAATTTCAATTTCCCCCGACCGGTTAGCCAAAACAACCGGCATATCCGGTGAACAGAATTCCGAGAGAACCTGCCGGCAAACCCCGCAAGGAGGAGTTATTTCTTCAGTAATCCCCTCCTCCCCGTCTTTATGGGCCACAATAGCCAGGGCGCGAAAAGAGTTAACCCCCTCTGAAACCGCCTTGAAAATGGCCGTCCTCTCTGCACAGTTGGAAGGTCCATAGGCCGCATTTTCAATATTACAGCCCAACCATATCCTTCCCTCTTGGTCCTCCAAGGCTGCCCCCACCCCAAAGTGGGAGTAGGGAGAATAGGTCCTTTTCACCGCTTCCATGGCCTGGTCCACCAAATAGCGGTAGGCGGAGGTCTCATAAGATTCTTTCTTCAACTTCTTCTCCTCCTTGTCTCTTCACCCGGCAGAAAACAGGGTGGTCCACTCCTTTGACAGGATGGTCCGCAATTTTATAAGCCTGAAGGGCCTTCTTCAGCCCTGCCTCTCCTCTTATCCGGTCATTGGCATGGACAGTAAAGAGAAGGTCCCCTTCCCGGACCCGGTCACCGATCTTTTTGAATACCCTGATTCCCACTGAAGGATCGATCCGGTCTTCCAATCGGACACGGCCGGCCCCCAAGAGGAGGGAGGACTTCCCGATCTCTTCGGTGTTGATGGCGGCGATATAGCCTCCTTTTTCTGAACGCCCCTCCAAGACAAAAGAAGCCTGGGGGAAGAGGGAGGGGTCTTCCACAAAGGACACATCCCCGCCCTGGTTCTTTACCATGGTCTTAAATTTTTCAAAAGCTGCCCCGCTACCAATGACCTCTCTGACCATTTTCTCCGCTTCATCCGAACCCTCGGCTTTTCCTCCCAGCTCCAGCATGGCGGAGGCAATGGCCCGGCATTCCAGAAGGAAGTCCTCCGGTCCCTGTCCATGGAGGGCTTCAATCGCCTCCATAACCTCCAGGTTATTCCCCACGGCAGAGCCCAGGGGCTGGTCCATATTGGCCACCAGGGCCATAGTGGTTTTCCCGTTATCCTCCCCGATCCCCACCATAACCTTGGCTAATTCCACTGCCTGGTCCGTGGTTTTCATAAAGGCTCCTGATCCGTACTTGACGTCCAGGACAATGGCATCCGACCCATCGGCCAGCTTTTTCGACATGATGGATCCGGCAATGAGGGGGATGGAATCCACCGTTCCGGTGACATCCCGTAGGGCGTAAAGAAGCTTGTCAACCGGGGCAATGGATGCGGATTGGCCCATAATGGCAATTCCATCCTTTTCAACAAAATGAGTAAATTCCTCAGGGGTCAGTTCCGTTCGAAAGCCGGGAATGGATTCCAGCTTGTCGATGGTCCCCCCGGTAAAACCCAGTCCCCGGCCTGACAGCTTGGCAATAGGGAGGCCGCATGCCGCCACAATTGGAGAGATAACCAGGGAGGTCTTATCCCCCACCCCGCCGGAGGAGTGCTTATCCACAATGGGGTCTTTAATGGAGGGGAAGGTCAGGGTCTCGCCGGACAGGGCCATCTCCCTGGTGAAGGTCGCAATCTCCCTGGGACTCATCCCCTGGAAATAGATGGCCATGAGCATGGCCGAGATTTGGTAGTCGGCCATAGTCCTCTCTTTGACAGCCCTGACGAAGTCTCCTATCTCTCCGTCCGTCAGTTCATTTCCATCTCTTTTTTTTAGGATCAGATCGACAAGAGACATATCGTCCTCCTTAGGGCTTAGCCGGTTTCTTATAGGCCTTGGCGATCGCTTCTTTTAGGGTGTTGATATAGAGGGGAATCCCATCTTTATGGGCATAGAAGTGGACCCCATCCGTCCCCTTAAAGAAGTCGGGGTGGGCCCTGGCGGCCTGGTTCCAGTCAGCAATGGTCACAAAGGGATATTCCTTCTCCAATTCAGGGAGATAGTTGGCATAATTTATGACATCCGACGTCTTGTTGGCATCCCTCTGGTAGGGACTAATAAAGATGATCCGAGATCCGGAGGGCAGGAGGTCGATCATTTCCGCACAGGATTTCTTGAAAGAGGGGTAGACATTGTTTCCCAAACCGATGACGACCATCTCTTTTAAGTGACCGGATTTAGCCATGGATTGAAGGATATCCGGGCCCTGGTGGAGGAAGCGGGAAACCTTGCCGTTAACTTGGGCTTTGGGAAAGGCCTTGAGGATCTCCTTCCTCATCCCCAGGGTCACCGAATCTCCAACCATGGTAAAGCCCTCCGCCCGAGCCTTCTTCAGCATGGCTTCCTCTTCCTTTCTTTGCTGCTCAGCCAGCTTCTCCTGGGCGATCATTTCCTTTACCTTCCCCCCCTCATCGACCACCTGGTCCAGCTCTTGGTTAAGGGAGGAGGACCAGAGCTGGTTATCCAGGGAAAGCAGCGGAGGAGCCGTCATCCCCTGGACAAGGACTAAAATCACCCCTAGGATGACCAGGATAAAGACCCCGTTCGTGATCCTCCTTTTTTCTTTCTGGAAGACTCGGGCCAGCTTCCGACCCAGGACAAGGGGCTCCCAGAGATTGAGGTTAAGCCAGGCAAGGAGGGAGGCCAGGACTAGGGTGAGGAAAATGGTCAGGCCCCCGGGAAGAGGAGTGGTGGAAAGGGCCACATAGATGGGCCAATGAAAGAGGTAAAATCCATAAGAGGCCTGGGCCAGGTAGTGGATAGGAGGAATTTCCTTCCAATCAGAGTACTGAAGGTCCAGGATCCGGCAACCACCGAGTGCCAGGAAGCAAAGAAGGTCAACCATGAGGAAGCCCCACCGGTAGGTGGAGGAGTCCTCATAGGACAGGTTAAAGGAAAGGACGGCCATCAGGACCAGGGGGACCAGGAAAAGGGCCCAGGAAATTCCTTTGGACAAGTCATCCGCCAGCTTCCGGACAGGAGGGGCCACCGATTCCATCCCGGTCAAGCAGGCCATCAAGGCACCCGCAAAAAAGGGGCTCATCCGGGTGAAATCTGAAAAATAGAGGAAGGAAGTCGACCAGCCCAAAAAAGATCCGATAATCATCAATATATGTGGTAAAACAAAAAAAGCCAAAGAAAGAACAAGTACCGACAGACGGACCTGAACTTGGTCCCTAGCCGGGCGGGACTTCCTTCTCCCCTCCCGACTCTTGGCCCCTCGGGCAATCAAATAGAGGGCCCCGCCCCAAAGGAAGTAGAAGTGCATCTCGATAGCCAGGGTCCAGGTATGGACATAAATATGGGGGATGAATTGTGCCTCATAGGAGCCGCCTGACCGGATTTCATACCAGTTGGTCATAAAGCCGGACGCGCCGGCAAATTGCCGGAAATAGTCCACCCGAAGGTCCGGTGAAGCCACCAGGAGGAAAAAGCCGGTGACAAGGAACATGAGGGCCAGGCCGGGCAGGAGGCGTCCCCCTCTTTTTTTCAAAAAGGTCCAAAAGGATTCTTTCTCTTCCTTGAGGACAGCATCCAGAAATTTCCCGGTAATGAGGAAGCCTGAGAGGGCAAAAAAGAGGTTAACCCCGAAAAAGCCGGCCGGAAGGAAGGAAGAGCCAAGATGGTAGATAACAACGAGGGCAAAGGCATAGACTCGGAGGGAGTCCAGCCACTGTATGCGTTTGGTCATAAAATCAGCGTCTCTTTTCTTACTTCTTCTCGGCATCTTGTTTGACCCAAGACCCATCCTCTTGGAGAAGGTAGGTCCCCTCCCCATTCACATTTATTTTTCCGGATTGAATGTTGCCCTGGTCAAAATTCCCCTCGAAAACCATTCCCGGTTCCAGGGTGACCTTGCCGGGGCCATGGAGGCGGCCCTCCATGAGTTTTCCTTCATAGAGTGGGCCATCTTTTCTCTTGACCGCCCCCTCCATATTCTTTTCAGGAAGTTCGAGCTTCCCCTCCAGACCCAGCCCCTGGTCCAGGCTATAATTGGAATAGGTTTTTCCCCGCATAGGAAGGATGGCCATAATGGCCATAATGAGAATGAAGGCGGAAACCGCCAGAGACCAAAACTGGCCCTGCAATTGACCGGTCTTTTTATTGCGCATAAGATCCTCTTTTCTGAATAGAAGGTCGTCATTATTTAATGGATTTGGATTCCAGGTGGACAAAAACCAATTCTTCCGGATTGAAGAGCCGGAAAGGCAGGCCTGAATTGCCCAGGCCGGCCGATACCACCATTGTATAGGGCGAATCCTCATATAAGCCCAGGTCGTACTTGGGAAAGAAGGCCAATTCCGGAGAAAAGACTCCCCCAATCAAGGGAAGGCGGATCCCTCCTCCATGAACATGGCCGGAGAGGGTCAGGTCGGCTCCCCAGGTCTTATACTCCGTCCAATAGAAGGGGTTGTGGGCCAAAAGGATATGAAAGTCCTCATCCCTCCCCCGTTCAAGAAATTCATGGACAGGTAGGGTCTGGACCGCCGAGTTCGAATAGAAATAGCGACCTTCCTTAAGGCCGGAAATATAGATTTTCTTTCCTCCCCGAAGGAGAGGAAGAGTCCGGTTGGAAAGGTCAGTAATCCCTGCTTCTTTCAAGAGATCATTCAAGAAAAAGGGGGAAAAGACTTCTTCCATCCCCAGCTCATGGTTGCCGGGGATAAAAAAAGTTTGGGCAATATTACTTAAAGCCTTGAGAAAATGACCCAGCCTTTCCTTCTCTTCCTTGGCCGGTTCATTGACCGAAATGGAAATCACATCCCCGGTCAAAACGATAATATCCGGCTTCCTTTCCTCAACGGCTTCCAGGAGCTTTTTTCCCTGGCCTCCGAAGAGGTGGCCATGGAGGTCAGAAATTTGACAAATGGTAAAGCCGTTAAAAGAATTGGGAATATCCGGCGAAGTAACGGTATATTCCGTTTTCTGAAAGCTGAGGTTGGACCGGTAAAAAGACCGGGCCAAAAAGAGAATAATAAGAACAAGGAAGAAAATCTTTATTCGTTTTTTATTTTTATCAAGAAAAGAAAGCCAGTCAAATCTCTCCCGGCTCCCCTTCTTTTGTCCATCTTTTTCCTTCATCTTCTCCACCTCAAGGCTCTTTTCTTCCAGCTGATCTGTCAAAATATTATACCGAATCGGGCCATGAAATGCGAATCAACAACAAGCTAGGATCAACCAACATTTTCCAGCATTTTTTGATCAAAATGAAAGAGAAATGATCTTCCCCTAATCTCTTTGTATCCTCAAATACATTTCGAGCCTTGCATTGAGATAGCCGGCGAGGAGTTTTTCCATGGCTGAAACACTATGTGTGGCATGGTAGTCATCAAAGGCTTGATAATAGGCAAGCCTATCCTTAAATTTGATGTCGATTGGTGGATATCCGGCTTTCATCAGCTCTAAATTCACCAGCAAGCGACCGGTCCGCCCGTTCCCATCAATAAATGGATGAATTCTCTCAAACTCGATATGAAAGCGGGCAAGCTTAGTCACAATATGAGATTGATCTGCTCCATAATCGAAAAGAAGTTCCTCCATCTTTGGCTGAATCAAATAGGGCTGGACAGGCTCATGTTGAGCCCCCAAAATACGAACAGGAACCCTTCGATAGACTCCACGGTCTTGTCTTTTATCGGCGAGCACAAGAAAATGAACCTGCTTGATGACCTTCTCGCTGAGAGGAGATTTCTCTTGAACCAGTTCACAGATATAATTAAAGGCCTCCTTATGACCTACTGCCTCCATGTGGTCCTTCAAAGGCTTCCGGTCAATGGTCAAGCCACGAAGAACGAGATCCGTTTCACGCAGGGTCAGCGTATTCCCTTCAATGGCATTGGAATTATAAGTGTATTCAACAGTAAACTCCTCATTCAACCGTTCTACTTCCCCCTCCGTCAAAGGTCGTCTTCCGTCCAGTTCCTTTTTCTTTCGGTCAATTTGCTCAAGGAGCCTCTCCCTCAACTTGAACCTCCCATCCGCGGGCTTTTCCGCTTGAAGAGGGATCTTCCAGATGCGTCCCTCCTGATAAGCCCCCGGAATCTTTCCTTCCGCACATAAGGTCCTAACTCGTCTTTCAGAAATTCCCCATTTTTCACCGGCTTCCCTTGTGGTCATCACCATGAGCCTTCACCCCCTTTCTTTCTTTACTATACCACTTTGACGGAACAATACGAAGTTCCTCGGAATAATAGAAAGGGGCTATGCCAAAAGCAAGTTGCATTCCGGCATAGCCCCAATCTCTGTTCGTATTTTGTTTTTCCCCTATCTCTCCACTCCCTCATCCAGGCAGCGGAGGAGGATATCCTTAACATCCTCCCGGTCGACCTCGACAAAGCCTTGGATGGGGCCGTTCTTATGACGGATGGTATCATCGGCCATGCGGTCGATCTTATCCTCCCCGATGTCCAAGTCTTTTAGGGTCATGGGGATCTCCAATTCATCCTTAAAGAAGTCATAGAGGGTTTGGATGGCTTCCTTGGCCAGGGTCATGTCATCATCGCCCTGAAGGCCGAAGACCTGGCGGCCGAAGCGGGCCAGCTTGGGCGCTGTCTCTTCGGATAGGAGGTGGGCCATCCAGCGGGGGGTGACGATGGCCAAGCCAACTCCGTGGGTGATGTCATACTGGGCGGAGATTTCATGCTCGATGGGGTGAACGGTCCAGGCCTGGGTCTTCCCCGTATCCAGGAGGCCGTTAATGGCCCAGGTCCCTGCCCACATGAGGTTGGACCGGGCTTCATAATTTTCCGGCTTCTTGATGGCGATGGGACCGTATTTCACGCAGGTCCGGAGGATCCCTTCGGCCATGGAGTCCTGGACATAGGCGTCATCGTTCACCGAGAAATAGTTCTCCATGGTGTGGGACATGATGTCGGCTGTACCCGCGGCTGTATGCCATTCATTGACTGAATAGGTGAATTCGGGGTCCATGAAGGAGAATCGGGGAAGGACATGTCTGGAGGCCCAGCCCAATTTTTCCATTGTTTCCTCATTGGTGATCACCGAGGAATCGTCCATCTCCGATCCGGTTGCGGAAAGGGTCAAGACTGTGCCCAGGGGAAGGGCTTGTTCGATGGGGGCTTTGCCAATGACCAGGTCCCAGGGGTCAGCTTGGGTTAAGGCGCCGGCAGCAATCAGCTTGGCGCAGTCAATGGTGGACCCGCCGCCTACCGCCAGGATGAAGTCCAAGCCCTTTCCCTTAACCAGCTTGACTCCCTCTCGTGCTGAATCCACCCTGGGGTTGGGCTGGATCCCGCCTAATTCCTCATAGGGGATTTGGGCCTTATCCAAGGCTTGGACAACCCGGTCATAGATCCCGTTTTTCTTGATGGACCCGCCACCATAGGCTAAAAGAACCTTGCTTCCTCCGTTTTCACGGATCTCCTGGCCCAGGTGGTCCAGCTCATGTTTCCCAAATAGAATTTTTGTTGGCAAATGAAATTCAAAATCTCTCATATGTCCTCCTTTTTTTCTTCACTGGTCTTTACTTACCCCAAAATCTTCCCCCTCACTAAAGAACGATTTTTTGATAGGATAGTGGAAGAACGAAGTCTGTTTAGAAAGTGAGAATTCTATGGAATATATCGGCAATGTCTTTCGACCTCCTTCGGAGGCCTACTCCCTCATCATCCAGGTGACGGTGGGCTGCGCCCACAACACCTGCACCTTCTGCTCCATGTATAAGGACGACCGTTTTTTCATCCGAAAACAGGAAGAAATCTTAGGCGACCTCCGGGAGATGGCCCTCCCCTACCGAGGAATCCGGCGGATCTTTCTGGCGGACGGCGATGCTCTGGTTGTCCCCACTAACCGCCTCCTGGAAATCCTCCATACGGCCTATGACCTCTATCCTAAGCTGGAGAGGGTCACCTCCTATGCTACGGCCCAAGACATCCTCCGGAAGTCCGATGAGGAACTTCAGGCTCTTAAGGAAGCCGGCCTGGACATGGTCTATGTAGGCTTGGAGTCGGGGTCGGATGACATCCTTCGGGAGATTTCCAAGGATATGACCCAGGACGATTATGTGGCGGCCATCCTCAAGGCGAAAAAATCCGGCATCAAGACCTCGGTCACCATGATCCTGGGCCTGGGTCAGTTGGAAAAAAGGGAAGACCACATCCAAGGCTGCATCCAAGCCATCAACCGGTCCCAACCCGACTATGTGGCCTTCCTCAGCCTCCACCTCAGCCCCGGAGCCCCCCTTTACGATGAGGTAAAGGCTGGTCGCTTCTACGAAATTAACGATGACGAAAAGATGGCTGAGATGCGGGAATTTATAGAACAAGTGGACTCCCCGGGAACCGTCTTTCGGTCCAACCATGCCTCCAACCCCGTTTCCATTGCCGGGACCTTCAACCGGGACAGGGAGGCCATGCTGGCCCAGATCGACCAGGCCGTGGCCTATTCCGCCTACCGGCCCAATTACTGGCGGAATCTCTAGGTCAGATTATTTCGACAGTTTGGCAATCACCTGGTTGATCTCCTCCAGCTTCTCCTCCACCTGGTCGGCGTCCTTAGATTCCATGGAATCCAGGACACAATGGTGGAGGTGGGCAGAGAGGACCTCCCGGTTGACCCCCTTAAGGGCCTGGCTGATGGCCATGATCTGGTTGGAAATGTCGATACAGTAGCGATCTTCCTCCACCATATCGATGACCCCCTTGACCTGGCCTTCGATGATCCTCAGCCTTCGGAGGATCTTTTTTTTATCCGCCTGCATTTTATTCCTCGACCCCCGTCATCTCATAGCCCGCATCTTCCACGGCCTTTTTCATGGCTTCAAGGTCCAGATGGTCACCCTTGACCCGGGCCAGACCGGCCTCCAGGTCTACCTGGGCTTCCACCCCTTCCAAGCGGTTGAGGGCATCTTCCACCCGCTTTTGGCAGTGGGCACAGGACATTCCTTCAATCTTCAGCACTTTTTTCATTTTCTCCTCCTTATTTCCTTTCTTCTCTTCTTCTCCCGAACTGACTTCCTTTAAAATTCCATAGATGATAGGCTGTCCCCCCTTGTCCTCTTCAACTTCTTGTCCCTCATGGTGGAAGGAGAAGGTCCGAAGGTGGAGGGCATTCATGACCACGAATACGGAGGAAAAGGACATGGCTGCCGCCGCAATCATGGGGTTCAACGTGATCCCGAAGGCCGGATAGAGCAATCCGGCCGCCAGGGGGATGCAGATGACGTTGTAAAAGAAGGCCCAGAAGAGGTTCTGCTTGATCTTGGCCATGGTCTTGTGGGAAAGGTCATAGGCGGCGACCACGTCCCGGAGGTCCGACCGAACAAGGACGACGTCCGCCGACTCCACGGCCACATCGGTGCCGGCTCCAATGGCGATCCCGACCTCTGCCCGGACCAGGGCAGGAGCGTCATTAATTCCGTCCCCCACCATGGCCACCTTCTTCCCCCGGTCCTGGTACTTTCGGATAATGGCATCCTTGTCGCCGGGCAGGACCTCAGCTTCCACATGATCTATACCCAGGGTCCGGGCCATGGCCCGGGCCGTCATGGCATGGTCTCCGGTTACCATGATGGGGTCCAGTCCCCTCTCTTCCATAGCCCGAATAGCCTCCCGAGAAGTCATTTTCACCGGATCCTGGGCGGCAACCAGGCCGACCAGGTGACCGTCCAAGGCAAAGTACATGGGGGTCTTCCCCTGGCCGGCCAGGTCTTCAGCCTGGGCCTGAACATCTGGAGAAATGACCACCCCCTTCTCCTTCATGAGCCGGAGGTTGCCGGCCAAGCCCAGACCCGGGCCTTGGCCCCAAGGGCTATCCTCCAGGGAGACCCTTCCTTGGATTCCTCGACCGGCCAGGGCTTCGAAGTCCCGGGCATCCCGGTAGCTGACTCCCTCTTCTTCCGCCGCCTTCAAAATGGCTTCGGCCAGGGGCTGTTCCGACCCGGCTTCTAGAGATGCAGCCAGGGCCAGGAGGGCCCTCCCCTTCTCTTCCGGACTTGCATGATCCTCTCCTCCATGAACCAGAATATCGGTTACCCTGGGCCGGCCCTCAGTTAAGGTCCCGGTTTTATCCAGAACGACCAGCTGGACTTCCTGGAGGACCTCCAGGGACTCAGCGGACTTGATCAGGAGGCCGTTTTCCGCCCCCTTTCCTGTAGCTACCATTATCACGACCGGGGTGGCCAGACCCAGGGCGCAGGGGCAGGAAATGACCAGGACGGAGATGGCCGTCCGAAGGGCAAATTCCATCCCCTGACCGGCCAGGTTCCATCCGATAAAGGTCACCAGGGCGATGGCGATAACGGCGGGGACAAAAATGCCGGCAATCCGGTCGGCTAGGGACTGGATGGGGGCCTTAGAGGCATTGGCATCCCGGACCAGGTCGATGATCTTGGATAGGGTGGTATCTTCCCCGACCGCAGTCGTTTCAAAGAGGAAGGAGCCCAGCTTGTTCATGGTGGCCCCGGTTACTTTGTCCCCCACTTCCTTGGCCACCGGTATGGACTCCCCGGTAATGACGGACTCATCCACCGAGGTCCTCCCCTCGATGATCCGCCCATCCAGGGGGATCCGCTCGCCGGGCCGGACCTTGACCACCATGCCCGGGGTTACTTCTTCAATGGGGAGGACCTTCTCCTGCCCGTCCTCCACCACAGTGGCTGTCTCCGCCTGGAGATCCATGAGGGCTTCAATGGACCGGCTGGTCTTCATCTTGGACCGGACCTCCAGGTACTTGCCCAGGGTAATCAGGGTGAAGATCATGGAAGCGGATTCAAAATAGAGGTCGTGGAGGTAGGTGTGGACCAGGTCGGGCCTGTTGAACCCCAGGCCATAGGCCATCCGGTAGAGGGCAAATAATCCATAGCTAAAGGAAGCCGTAGCCCCAATGGCGATCAGGGCATCCATATTGGGCGCCCCTGAAAAGAGGGAACGGAAACCATGGATAAAGTAAGTCCGGTTGACGATGAGGACGGGGAGGGTCAAGATCATCTGGGTCAGGGCGAAGGCCACCGACCCTTCCACCCCCTCCATCCAGGCGGGAAGGGGGGCCCCCACCATGGGACCCATGGAAAAATACATGAGGATGAGGAGGAAGGGGATGGAGACTCTGAGACGGAAGGCCATGTCCTTGGCCTGGTCCTGGAAGATTGTCTGGCCCATGTCCTTCTTTTTCTCTTTTTTGGATCCACTTTTTTCCGCCCTAACTTCAGCTTGGTAACCGGCCTTGGCGACCGCTTCTTCGATGGTCGTATCCGTCAGTTTGTCCGGGTCATAGTCCACCTCCATGGAATTGGTCATGAGGGAGACCCGGACCTGGTATACCCCATCCAACTTGGAGACTGCCTTGGTGACCGCCTGTTCGCAGGCGGCACAGGTCATCCCCCGGACGTCAAATGCCTGTTTTTTTTCTGTGGTTTTTATCGCATCCATAAGAAGACTCCTTCTTTTCATTATTCATTCTATACATACTATATACCCCTATGGGGTATTTGTCCAGGACTAGGGGCAAAGAAAAAGGACGCCGGAGCGTCCTCTCTCATAAGTAGTGGATATGGATTTTCTCTTCGCTTTGAGCCCGGTCCAGGATACGACCATGGCAGGTGAAGTAGAAGATCTGGCGGTTATTCTGACGGGGGTCCCGGGTCAGGAAGGAAAGACCGGCCTCCGCCCTGGTGTCATCATAGTGGACAAAGGGGTCATCCATAAAGAGAGTCCAATGGTCCTCCCCCTCCAGGATCTCCACCAAGGCCAGGCGGAGGCTGAAGTAGGCCTGGTCCCCTGTTCCCAGGGAAAGGGCCCGCCAATCATAGTAGGTCCGGTCCTTCCGGTCCTCCAGGCTCATGTGGAATCGGTCGTCCAGGCCCAGGCTCTCAAAGCGGCCCGGTGCCAATTGGTCAAGGATATCCAGGGTCCTCCGCTGGAGTGATGGGCCCAGCCTCCGCCTCCGGTCCTCATCCGCAGCCAGAAAGGCCCGGCGGGCCAGGTCCAAGGCTTCCCGTCTTTCTTCCAGACCGGCCAATTTCTCTTCCACCCTCTTGATCTTGACCTGGAGGCTTTCCGCCCTTTCCTCCAAACCATAGCGGGCTCGGATTTCCGCCTCCATTTGCCAGATGTCTTCCCGGATCCTCTTCTCCTCTTCTGAAGAAGCCTGGTTTCCTTCCCTCCGGATGGCCCATTCCCGGAGGCCCTGCCCCTCCCTTCTGACCCCATCCAGTTGGGTCCGGGCTCGGTCCAAAGCATCCTCCAGATCCCTAAGGCGGTCAGCCAGTTCCCGGACCTCCGCCCCTAGGAGCCGAATCTCCTCCGATGATCTCTCCTCTTCTTCGGAAGGCCCGGTCCTCTTTTCCAGGGCCAGGATTCGGTCCTGGAGGGCCACCATCTCCTCCAAAGCCTTCTTCTGCTTGACTTGATGAGTCTTCCAGTCTTTTTTTCTGCTCCGGAAGAAATAGAGGAAGGCGCCAAGGGCGACCAGGCTGAGGAGGCTAAAGGGGAGACGGAAGGAATTGACTCGCAAGGCAAGGAGGGCAGAAAGCCCGGCCAGGGCAAGGTATATCCATGCCGGCAGGCCTAAGGAAGAAGGCTGTGGAGCCTGGCCCTCATCCAATATCTCCCGATAGCGGGCCCTAAGTTTTGCGGGATCCTCCTCTTCCTCCTTTTTCTGATTAAGGGCGGACTCCATAAAGGAGAGCCTGCCCTCCTTTTGGTTCTTTTCCTCCAAAATCGCCTGACGGTCCCTTTCCAGGCGCTTGATCGAATCCTGGAGAACCTCTTCCTTGCCCGCATTTTCCTCTTGTTTTTTGGAAATTTGGGCCAGGTCAGCCGACCTCTCCCTGCCGGCCTCCTCCCTGATCCTCTCCGCATGAGCCTTCAAAGAAGTCAGCCTACGGGCCATGTCCGCTTCCTCTTCCTCCCTCCGGACTGCCCGACCCTTCTCCTCTATGAGCCGGTCTCTTTCCTTCTCCAAGTCCACCAAAAGTCCCCGGTGGCCCGATTTCGAACGGAGGGACCCCGCCTCCTCTTCCAGGCTTTTCATGACGGCAGAGAGGGAAAGGTCCTCCTGTCCGGATGAGGCCATTCGGCCTATTTTTTCCTGGAGGCTATCCCTTCCTCGATCGGAGGCCATGGGCCCGGCTCCGGAGTCGATGAAGAGGGTCCTCCGGAAGGTCTCCGCATCCATATCGAAAAGGAAGGCCCCCGGTTCCTGGCCCCTCTCTAAGAGAATTTCTTTGCCGATCTCTTCATCGATGAGGCTGACCCGGTCCCTGGCCTGGGTCCTTCCAAAGGTCCGGTCCAAGCGAAGGGACTTTCCTGCCCTGGTCCGGAGGCGGACCTGGACCCGGCTTTCCCCCTCCCGGTCGGAGAGATAGCGCTTGCGCAGGTTGGTCCGGGGGTCCTCTGTCCGACGGTCCGACCCATAAAAAGCCATTTGGAAGGCATCCATGAGGGTGGTTTTGCCCGACTCATTCTCCCCATAAATGACCTGGAATCCGGGGGAAAAGGTCCATGAGTCTTCTCTGATCCGGCCGATGGCCCAAAGATGGATGGATTGAATTACCATGTCTGATCCCTTTCCTTTTGAATGGCCTCCAGACCCAGCTTCCAGGCCAGGCGGAGGACCCGATCTTCCCTGGATCTTCCGTCTCCCCCCTCCTCAAGATCCCCAATTTCCTTTCCGGCCAGGTCCAGGAGGGACCGGGTGAAGTCCCCCTCCGGGGATTTCTCTTCGACCAAGAGATGGGGGTTGAGGGCCGGGGATGACCGGTCGACCACTTCCAGGTAGGACAGGTCCTCCCCTAGAGACTTTTCCAGATCCCCTGCATTAACGAGCAAGCCCTCGGACCGCTTACCCACAAGGTAGACCCGGTAATAATTCTTTTGGTAATCCGGGTAGCGACTGAGCCTTCCGAAGAGGAGGTCCTCCAGGTCCTCCCGGGTTCGACAGTCCGAGAGGTCCACTTCCTCCTCAAGAAATACCGGTCCGGGCAGGATCCGCCGGTCCATTTGGGCTCCCCGGGAGTCCACCCAGCCCAGGTAGAAGCCCTGGGGTCCCGGATTGGAAAAGGAGGAAGTCATGGGGGTTCCGGAATAGGCAAAGGTAATCTTACCCTGCTCTTGAACCGGTGAGGGCTTGTGGATATGGCCCAAACCCACATAGGACAAAAGGCCCCTGGGCCATGAGGAAGGCCGGATGGGCTGGTAGAGGGAGGGCCGGTCCCCTTGGACCAGGTCCCCGTGCATAAGGGCAATATGGACCCAATCCGGATCATCTGCCGGGGCTTGGCCAAGCAAACGGGCCCAATCCTTCTCTTCAAAGAGGGGACGGGAAAGCTGGGCAGAAGGAAAGGCCGCCCCATAGACCGAGAGTTTCAAATGGGGAAAGTCCATCCGTTCAGGAGGACCTTGAAAGATGTGGACATTGTCCGGCCAGGGGAAAAGACCATAGGGAGAGTCCAGGCTCATGTAGTCATGGTTGCCCGGAGAGATGAAAATCAAAAAGCCGGCCTCCTCCATGTATTGGCTGATGGTCCGGACCAGGGATTGGGGCGGGCTTCCCTCCAGAAAGTCACCGGCGATCAGGAGGACCTGGACCCCTTCATCCCGGCAGATGGTCAGGAGGTCTCGGAAGGCCCGGATCTTTTCCTGGGCCCTCCGGGGGCCGGCTGGTCCCAGGAAAGGGAGGTCCTGACCCAGGTGGAGGTCGGCCGTGTGGGCCAGGCGAATCCGGCTCATGGCCTAGTCCTCATCCGGCATGGACCCGAAGGCGGAAAGGCCGGCCTCGGAATGGACAGGGAGAATAATCACCCTGGGAGCCTGGCCCAAGATGACTTCCTTGGTCAGAGCATCCGCCAGGGCATCCGACCGGTCCGATTCGACCAGGAACCAGACAAAGTCTCTCTGGGGATCTAAGGCCAGGCGGTATTTGGCCCACTGCTTGCCTCTTTCATCACGGCCGTGGAGGATGGTTGCCCCGGTCGCCCCCAGATTACGGGCGACTTCAACCAGGCGGTCGGCTCCGCCATGGGGCAAGGTGACCACCAAGAGGTCATAGAATTTGGGCCCTTCTTCCAGGGCCGGAAGGGTCCGGATGGTCCGGGGCTCAGCCAGTTCCCTATCTTGCGTCTTTTCCGACATGGACTGGACCTTAACCAGGGCACCAACGACAAGGATGGAAATGACGGGGGTCATGGCGATAAGGGCAATGATCCCGAAACCGTCGGAAAGAATGTTGGCCGTGGGCCAGTCGTTGGCAATCCCCTGGGCAAAGGAAAGAACAAAGGTGGCAGCCATAGGCCCCGAAGCTACCCCGCCGGCGTCGAAGGCGATGCCGACAAAGAGGTCATCGACATACCAGGAGAGGGCGATGGCCAGGGCGAAGCCGGGAAGGAGGATGTGCCAGATTTCCAAGGAAGGAATGACAATCCGGAGGGTGGATAGGGCCACGGCGATCCCCACCCCGATGGAGAGGGTCCGCCCCATAATCTTGGCATTCAGGTAGCCCCCCGTCACCTCTTCCACCTGCTTGCCCAAGACCAGGACCGCCGGCTCCGCTGAAACGACCAGGAAACCCAAGATAAAGGAGAGGATGACCAGGACGACCGGACCTTGCTTCACCAGACCTGTGCCCAGGATTTTTCCCATGTCCATGAAGCCCTCATTGGCTCCGGCCAGGAAAAAGGTCAGGCCGATCAGGGAGTAGATGAGACCGCGGACGATAGTGATGATCTCCCTTTTGTTGAGCTTGAAGCGGACAAAGTTGAGGAAGAAAAAGAGGATGGCGATGGGGAGGAGGGCCAGAAGGGACTCCGTGAAGAGATGGCCCAGGGCCCCGAAGACAGCGGATACCCCCTTCTCCTCGATGACCAGGGGGGCTCCCTCCATTCTTGTGGAAGAACCGAGGAAGGCGGAATAGAGGAGGGTGGCGATGATGGGGCCGGCCGACATGGTCCCAACCAGGCCGAAGGAGTCGTTCTCGCTGTTCCCCCCCTTCATCTTGGATAGACCCAGGGAAATGGCCAGGATGAAGGGGGTAGTGATGGCGCCTGTCGTCGCCCCTGAGGCATCAAAGGCAAAGGCAATGAACTCATTGCTGGCGAAGAAGGCCAGGATGAAAATGAGGAAGTAGGCCAGAGTAAAAAGCTTTCTCCATGGCTGGTTGATCAGAATTTTGAGCGCGCCAAAAGAAATCATCAGGCCCACGCCGGCCGAAACCAGGATGACAAAAAACCGGGCCTCAATGACCCCGGCCGAGGCCTCCTCGATCTGCTGGCCTAAGATCAGGAGGTCAGGTTCGGCAACCGTGATCAGAAAACCCAGGAGAAAGGCAAAGGCCAGGGAGAAAAACTTAGTCTTGGAGGAAGCGAGAAACTTGGCCATTTGGATCCCGATGGGGGCCATGGACTGGTCAACCCCCCAGAGGAAGATGGCCAAGCCGATAAAGAGGAAGAAAGAACCGGCCAGGAAACGCCAGATGTTGGCCGGATCAACCGGGACGAAGACCAGGCTGCAGAAGACCACATAAAAAATGATGGGAAGGATGGACTGGCTGACTTCCCGGAGCTTGCTTTGAAGTTCATTCATGCCCGGCCCCCTTTCTCTTGGTAAAAGCCCACGGTGTCCAGGACCGGGAGGGCAAATAGGATCCCGTTGCCTCGTTCATCCAACTGAAGGCGGTCAATCAGGTGACTGCGGAGGGAGGGGAGTTTTTTGCTTTCGGTGACCATGAGGACAATGTCTTTTTCCGGCGTGATTTGGACATCAAAGGCCAGGTGGAGGGGAAGACCGGCTCCCCGACCGTGGATGATGGTTCCTCCCCTGACCCCCAGTTCTTCAGCATAATCGACGACATCCCGGCTTTTGCCGTGGTCGGTGATGACGAAGAGGCAGGCTTCATTAAATTGGCCGGGATCGACCTGGTCGCCGGGGGAAATAAGCCGGTCCTCTTTATACCGGATCATAGGGATGGTGAAAGCTACCCCTTTGTGTCTTTTATCCAGATTAAACTGTTCCTGGAACATGGCGAAAATGGCCGGGAGAAAGTGGTTGTCCACAGGAAGAAAGAGGACTTCCTTCCGGGTCTCATCCAAGCCTAAAATCGAAAGAATCTTATTGCGGTAGGTTCCTTCCCCTTGCAGGACCAGGCCTCCGGCCACATTAAATGGCCTAAGCTCCGTGAGCATTTCCTCAGCCTGTCCATGGTTAACAATGCAAATCATGATGGATTGGTAATTCATGCTTGCCTCCTTTATTTGGGGCCACCGGGCGGGCCTTCCAGGAAGTCCCCCAGCCGGTGGGTAAGTTCAGGGTAGGATCCGGGATCATGGTGGTCATGGGCATCTTCTTGCAGGTCCCGGTAGATTTGAAAGAGTTCCCGGGCTGAGAGGATGAGGGCCCCTTCCCGCCAGGCGATAAGCTGGACCGGTCCGTCGGATGTGGCCACCCGAACCCGGTTGGTCTTGGCCTTTTCCCTGGAGATTTCAGCGATATATTGGTCAGCCGTTTCGGCCTCTTTCGTGTAGACCAGGTGGATGCCTCCCCTCTCCTCATGGCGGCGGAGGCCTCCTTTGACCCGATAGGCGTCAAAGACCAAGATGATCTCCTCCCCGCTCAGGGCGTGGATCTCGGAGAGGATATCGGTCAGCTTCTTTCGGGCGGTCTCGAAGCCCTCATCCCCCTCAAAGTGGAGGTTGGGCCAGGCATGGATGATATTATACCCATCAACCAAGAGCCAGGACTCACCCCGAAAATCCGGATTAGCTTCCCGGGGGGTCTTGGGCCCGGAAGCCGGGATGGAGTCCCCTTTCCCGACCTTCCGGTCTTTTTCCATCCGCCGAACCTTGTCCCGAGCCCGGGCCTCACGACGTTTGGCCTCCTTTTTGGAATTGGCATTGGCATAGAAGGTTTCCTGGAAGATCCGGTCAGCCTCGCCCTTGGATAAGGACCAGACCTGCTCCTGGGGAGACCGCCTGAGTCCCTGTACCGGAAGATTTCCTTCTTCCGCCTCATCCTCCCCGGGCCCTTCCACAGGCAGGTGGACCCAATCCGCCACCTGGTCCCAGGGAACAGCCAAGCCGGCCCCATGGCGGCAAAAGATGGAGGAGGGAGGAAAGAGGGGGTCCTTGAGAGGGTCATAATCCAACTCATCAAGGAGAACTTCTCCCTCTTCCGGATCCATCTCCTCATAGCCCCCATCCTCCAGGTGGAGGACAGCCTGTCCCCCGGTCATGGCGGGAAGGTTGTCAAAAAAGTCCTGGAGGAGACGGAGCCGGCCCCGACCACGGAAGTAAACTCGGTCGCTACGGCTTTCCTGGTCCACCCCCTCAACCCCCAGCCGGGTGAGTTCCTGGAGGATTCTCCCCAGCCAGTCAAAGGGCAGGTCAAGGTCAAAGGCGATCATGGGCTCAAGGAGGACGGATTCCGCCTGCATGAGCCCCTGTCGGAAGGCCCGCCGGACGGCTTCGGGCAGGTCCCCGGCGGAGGTGTGGGCTCCGGTCTTGATGGCCCGGAGGCTGACCCGGATGTCCGTCGTTTCCGCCCCGGCCAGAACACCGGGGATGGGCTGGGCCAGGGTCTCCCTGATCGTGGCCAACTGGGCGTCCGTGGCTCCCCCTCGGCGATCTTCGGAAAAGAAGCGAATGCCGGAATTGGCTTCCCCCGGCTCCAGGAGAAGGTGAACCTCCGCATAGTGCCTCAGAGGCTCGAAGTGGCCCAAACCCAGGACGCTATTGCGAATGCTCTCCTTGAAAAGAATCCGGCCCGGGCTGACCCGGATGGGGATCCCCTCTCGGGCCAGTCGGTCTTGGATGATCTCCAGGATGACCGGGCCCATGGCATGGACCATGACCTCCCGGATCTTGGGGTCATAGTGGACGCCCAGTTCCGGCATCTCTTCATTCAGGGCTTTCAGGGCCTGGAGGAGGTCCTCTTCAGGGCCCTGGTCAGTCCTCTCCACCCGGTATTGAAGGACTGGGCGAATGGAGGCCTGGGGAAGGGGGCCTCCTCCAATCCGGCTTCCGGCCCGAGTCTTTTTGGGACCAACCAGGGAAACCACCTGACCGGGTCCCGCCTCCTGGACCGGGTCATAAGCCGCCCCCTGGTAGCGACGGATTTCATGGACCTTCTCTCCGTCAAAGTCCTGCTTGACCTTAAGTTTTCCTGATAGGATCCGGACCTGGCTTAGACGACTGGACCCATCGTAACCGATTTTGTAGCAGACGGCCTGGAAGTGACCCTGACCCAGATGGGGAGTCAGGCTTTCTCCCATCCAGTCCAGGAGCCGGCCTACCCCCTCCCCTTCCAGGGCCGATCCGAAAATAACCGGAAAAACTTTCCGGGCCTGGATGGATGCCCGAATGTCTCCGTTCGGGATGGTGTCGATGGAAAAATAGGTCTTCATGAGGTCGGGGTCGGCCATGGCCAGGGCTTCCATCCGGTCGGGGACCGGAGCCGTAAAGTCCACGGCCTTTTCGGTCAGGCGTTCAAGGACCTGGTCCATGATTGCACCGGCATCCAAACCGGGCCGGTCCATCTTGTTGACGAAGAGAAAAACCGGAATATTTGCCCGGGAGAGGAGATCCCAGAGGGTCTTGGTATAGCCGACCGGCCCATCTCCCCCGTCGATGACCAGGATGGCCCCGTCCAGGATGGGGAGGGTCCGCTCAGCTTCCGGGGCGAAGTCCCGGTGGCCCGGGGTGTCCACGAGGATGAACTCCCGCCGGTCTTCTCCGGTTTCTAAGAAAAAGGAGGCCGTCCGGGCATAGATGGTGATCCCCCGTTTCCGTTCGAGGTCATCCGTATCCATGACCGTGGTCACCTCATCCACCCTCCCGGCCCTTTTCACCGCCCCGCTCTGTTGGAGGATGGCTTCGGCTAAGGTCGTTTTTCCTGCATCCACATGGGCAAAGATCCCTATGGTCGTAGGTGCCGTCATCCTTCCTCCTTTCCTTCTTTCCCTCCCCCCTTTGCGGTATCATAAAGAAAAAAGGAAGAAGGTATCTTGTGAATAAAAATATGATTGTCCTGGTCCAACCGGAAATCCCCTATAATACAGGGAATGTGGCCAGGACCTGTGTCGTTTCCGATAGTCGCCTGGGCCTGGTCCGGCCCTTGGGCTTTCAACTGACCTCCAAGCTCATCAAAAAGGCCGGGATGGACTACTGGCCCCAGGTTGACCTGACCACCTGGGACAGCCTGGAGGATTTCGAGGAAGCTATGGTCCGGATGGAAGAGGAGGGCTACCGGATCCTCATCATCGAATCCACCACCGACCGGACCCTGGGTCAAGTGGAGGTCGATGGGCCTGTCCTCCTCATCTTTGGGTCCGAATCCCATGGCCTCCCCCAGGACTTCCTGGACCGCCATGCCGACAAGGTCGTCCGGATCCCCATGCGGAAGACGGAAAGGTCCCTCAACCTCTCCAATGCCGTGGCCATCGCCCTTTATGAAGCCCTCCGCCAGCAGGGCTATCCGGGCCTACACTAGTTCTCCCGGGTGTTTTCCTGGAGGATGGAGAGGACAACATCGGCCGACCGGGCCATCTGGTCCAGGGAAATGAATTCGTAGACCCCGTGATAGTTGTAGCCCCCGGTGAAGAGGTTGGGTGTGGGAAGGCCCTTGAAGGAGAGACCCGCTCCGTCGGTCCCTCCCCGTACGGGGACGATCTCCGGCTCCAGGCCGACCTTGGCAAAGGCCCGCTTGACCAAGGCGATAATCTCCGGGTGTTCCTCCACTTTTTCCCGCATATTATAATAGCTATCTTTGATTTCCAGCCGGGCCACCGGACCATGTTTCTTGTTGATATAGGCTAAAGCCCCCTCCATGACCTCTTTCAAGGCTTGGAAGGCGGCCCGGTCATGGTCCCGGATGATGTAGTCCACCTTAGCATGGTCCACTGTCCCCTCCATATGGAGGAGGTGGATAAAGCCCTCCCGCCCCTCAGTGTACTGGGGCTTTTTTTCTGCCGGAAGGAGGCTGTGGAATTCCTGGGCAATCTCCGCCGCAGAAACCATGGTCCCCTTGGCTGAACCCGGGTGGACATTCTTTCCCTCCACCTCCAGTTTGGCCGATGCGGCATTGAAGGTCTCATATTCAAAGCCGGGCATTTCTCCCCCGTCTATGGTAAAAGCGAAATCCGCGCCAAAGGCCTCAACATCAAACTTGTCCGCCCCCCGCCCGATCTCTTCATCCGGGGTGAAGGCCACTTTGACCGGACCATGAGGGATGGAGGGGTCCTGGACCAGGGTCTCCAAAACATGCATGATGATGGCAATCCCTGCCTTATCATCGGCCCCCAAAAGCGTATCTCCCCGAGTAGTCATGAGGGTCTGGCCCACCAGGTCATTGAGGAAGGGGAAGTCCTCCGGGCTCAGAGATTTCTTCTCATTCAAGGGAATGGTCCCTCCTTTATAAAGGAGGACCTGGGGATCGTCCACCTTTCCCGGTGCTTCCGGCGAGGTATCCATATGAGCAATCAAGCCGATCGTGGGGACGCCGTCCACATTTCCGGCCAATCTCCCGTAAACATAACCGTTGGGATCCTGGATGACATCCTTTAGTCCCAGGTCCTTGAGCTCCTCAACAAGGGCCCGGCCCAAGACTCTCTGTCCTTCCGTTGATGGGCAGGTTTCCGACTCCTCATCCGACATCGTGTCGAAGGAAATATATTTTCTCAGCCTCTCTTCCAAACTTTTCATTTTTTCTCCTTCTATTCTTTATCCCGGCCTTAACCAGGTCGATAAAACACAAACAAAACGATCCAATGGTCTATTATACCATCTTCTATCCTCCCTTTTGGTCTTGACCCTCCCGGAAGATCTTTGGTATACTAGCTAGGTCAAATCATCCACTTGCTGGCATAGCTCAATTGGTAGAGCATCTGAATCGTAATCAGAGGGTTGTGGGTTCAAGTCCTATTGCCAGCTTATAAAGAACCGCTTGAAATCAATAGTTTCAAGCGGTTCTTTTGTTCTTGTTCTATGCCGGTGGTGCTACCCATGGTGCTATCGTGAAAAATCATTCATTCTTTCTGTTTTTATCTGTACCATGTGATTTCTTTCAGTACAAATTTACATAGAACGGGCCTACAATCGGCTGAACCGTAGTCTTTTCGTGATATACTACTGTCACCTATTCGAAAAAAAAAGCATATTCCTCCTCTCTTTTTTTAATAACTCACTTTACAATCTTCTAGGAGCTGAGAAAGGGTCACAAACCATGGCAAAAGTATCAGAAGCGCAAAAAAAGTCAACAACATATTTGTGCAACACCTTGTGCATGAGCCTAGCTAATTATTTGACTTAGAACGCCTAAATTTCAATAATGAAGATCAATAGTCTAACTGCTTTGTGCAACACCTTGTGCATCCCTTATCACCAAGATTTTCTTTCACATAATAGTATGGTGAATTTTCTCCGGAATTCCGCAATATTATATAAAGATAGCCTACATAGTGACAAAATTGTCACTATGTAGGCTAATTATGTCACTTCGAAAAGCAAGGGGTAAGACATGAATCTAGGAAAAGAAACGGAAACCATTGAATTCAAAAAGACAACAGGAGAAATCAAAGAGGCGATGATCTCAATATCATCGATTCTTAATAAGCATGGCATCGGAACACTCTATTTTGGTGTAAAACCAAATGGAGAAATATGCGGTCAAGTTGTATCGGAGACCTCACTCAGGGACGTATCAAGATCCGTCTATGAAAACATACGGCCACAGATTTATCCTGCCATTGAAGAAATTGTTCTCGAAGGAAAGCAATTAATCAAGGTGGAATTCAACGGAAATAACACACCCTATTCTGCCGCTGGAAGGTATTATCTTCGGACAGCTGATGAGGATCGGGAAGTGACGCCCGAAGAATTAAAAAGCTTTTTCGTTTCAAACGAATACAAAGAAAGATGGGAAAAATCCCCCTCTACCGCTTCAATAGAACAAGTCGATAAGAAGGCTGTCAAATTGTTTTGGCAAAGGGCTATTTCCGTTGGAAGAATACCAGAGGGAAGATATACTTGCCCAATCATTTTGAAACGGTATGGGCTTGTTAACGGCAATAGACTTAACAATGCGGGTGAGTATCTTTTTGGAATCACTCATCCTGTCTCGTTGAAAGCTGCCATATTTGCTACGAACGAAAAACTCACTTTCCTCGATATGAAGTTATTCGAGAATAATATCTATAATCTTCTTGGAATAGCTGAGGATTATATACTAAAAAACATCCGATGGAGGAGCGAGATCATTGCCACAGAGAGAACTGAGATACCTGAAATCCCCGTTGCGGTAATCAGAGAGGTTCTGGCCAACAGCTTTGCCCATGCCATCTACAACGGCCATACGAATCACGAGATTTGTATACATCCCGGAATGATCACCATCTATAGTCCTGGTGAATATGCGAGCAATCACAAACCGGAAGAGTATATGAGGGGTAATTATGAATCTGTGATTCGCAACGCCACAATTGCCAAAATCCTTTATCTCAACAAGTCAATCGAACAGTTTGGTAGCGGTTTTAAGCGTGTAGGCAGTTTATGTCAAGATGCCGGAATCCGCTTTTCTTATGAGAGTGATAAATTCGGCTTCAAGTTCATCTTGTATAGGCCGTTACTTCAAAGTGACATTCCAAGTGTCACTTTTGATGTCACTTTAAATGGAACCGAAATGGCTGTTCTTGCTATTCTTAAACAGAAGCCGAATTCTTCTCGCAGTGAGATTGCTGATCAAATATCCAAAACGGTAAGAACAGTACAAAGGGCTTTGGATTCCTTGAGAGAAAAGGGGTACATCCGGCGTGTCGGCTCCAAGCAAACACCGAAATGGGATGTGCTGAAATAGAATAGAGATGCCTATTCAAAATTCGGATCCATCCGATCATCGATCACGCAGATCCAGGTGAGCCCGGGATTGAGGACTAAGTCCTCCCCATCCTCGGTCAGGAAACGGGTGGGGGTGGTGTGGTCATCCGGCTTTTCCCAGCGGATGGGAATAACCTTCCCCCCGGTCACATAAAAGCCCTTCCCTTGACCAATGGAGTCGAAGGCCTTGTGGCCCTTATCATCATAGTTGTAGCTGTTGGCATATTGGATGATGACGTTGGTGGATAAGACCGGTTCTTCCGTCCCCTCATCCACCTGGAGGGTCCCCTCCCGATAGCGCTCATAGGCTTGTTTTTCCGGCAGGTACTTGAATTCAATATTGTTGAGCTTGCCTTGATAGTCCAAGATGAAGGACTGGGCGGATTCTCCATGGTCCAGCGGTTCAAAGACCGGGTGGAAAGAAAATCCTACGTCTTTCCCCTCCAGTTGATAGCCCATTTTCTCCGCCTGTTGGAAGGCCTTCTCCAAATTGAAGTAAGAGTCATGGGGTGGCCGTTTCCCGGTTTCCCGATAACGGAAGAAGAGGCCGTCTTCCCCCCTCATCCCTTCCAGGTCATCCAAACTCAAGCGCTTGATTAATTGCAGCCCATCCCATGAGCCGCCGTGGTGGGCATAGATGGCCCCATATTGGTTGGCGATGGTGACGAAGTTGGGACGGGCCGATCGAATGGGACCGACCAGGAAGTCGTTCTGTCCGGGCTTTTGTTCGAAGAGGGCCATGTAGCGGGTAAACTCCCCCTCCACCCTCATCTCCCATACGATGGAGGCCTTGGTCAGGTTGGCCTGGTTACGGGCATAGTATTGGTTGTCAATCATGACCATGATGGGCCGGAGGCCCACTTGGTCTTCTTCGATTTCCAGGCCATTATAAATGGAATAATAAGCTTCTTCCGGCTCCTCTTCCGAGGACACGATGACCGTTTCGGAAGAAATCTCTTCGGAAATTTCTTCGGAAGTAATCTCACTCTTTTTCCCGGAGCAAGCGGTAAAGCTGATCAGAATGAAACAGGCCAAAGCCAGTAAAAATGGGAATTTCTTCATAGTCCCTCCTTTTTTCCTTGCTTATTATAACACAGGAAGGCAAACTATTTCCCGACACTTGCCTATACAGAAAGCGGCCGATGAGTTACAATAGATAAGAGGAAAAGATGATAATTGTGTGGTTTATAGGCTTCCTATGGACCGAAAACTCTTAAGGAGGAAGACATGACAGAACAGAAATCCAGCCAGTACAAGGATCATGAAAATACAAAAACCTACGAGGAAAATAACTCGGTAATCAACAATAATCCCCGCACCGATGAGAACCAGACGAAAACCGCCATCAACCGGAATAAGGTTCCCGGTGAAGAAGAAGAGTAAACAACGATCCTTTGATTAGGGGCTGGAGGAGAAGGTCTATCCCTTTCTCCTTCAGCCCTCTTTTTTTGACAAGAAAAAAGAACCCGGCAGAAATGCCGGGTTCTTTTGTCACATTAGACTTCTTTTCGGTTAACCTGGTTGACTGGATTCCCCTAGGTCCTATTTCAGCTCATCCTCCACTGCCTTGGAAATAGCCCCATCAAGGCCAACGATGGTGATCTTCTTATAGCCAGCCTTTTTGATCTGAGCCTTGGTTTCAGCAGGCAGAAGGTCACGCTTGGAAAGAAGGACAGGGGCATTGAGCTTTCCTGCGACGGGGCCAATGACCAGAGCATCAGCAAAATTCTGCCCCGAAGCCAGGAAGGCTCTATCAGAATTTTCGAAGAAGCGTGAGGCGACGAGGGCAGCCGTCTCATAACGGTTGGCCCCACCTACACGAGCTTCAAGTTTGGGCAATTTGGCCTCAAGAGCCTTGGAAACAGCGGCATCACCACCGACGATGGTGACCCCCTCCACTTTCAGGTCGGCAAGGGCCTTGGCGGTCGCTTCAGGAACTTGGTTGGGCTTGACCAAAAGTATGGGCTGGCCTTCCCTGGCCGCATAGGCGGAAATGGCCAAGGCATCCGCAAAGTCCTGACCGGTAGCAACCACTGCCTTGGAGGAATTCTTGCTTAATGCGACAACCTGCTTGGCGATAAGGGCAGCAGTTTCATAGCGGTCCTTGCCGCCGATCCGCTCTGCCGAGCCGGCGATGGCCTTTGCCTGATCCATGGCCTTTTGAGAAACCGCATTATCCCCACCAACAACAAGGACTTGACGTGCGCCTAAACGCTTGATTTCACCGGCAACACGAGCATCCAGCTGGTCGGTTCCTGTCAGAAGGATGGGCGCATTCATCAGCTTTGCTAAAACGCCGGCTGTAAGAGCATCGGGATAATCATCCATCCGGGCCAGAATTACAGTATCCGCTTTTTCAAAGAATTTTGAAGATACCTTACCCGCAGTATCTATCCGGTCCTCGCCACCAATACGGTCCGTATTATTGTCGGAGGGATTCGGTTGATTACCACCCTTAATGGGACCTCTCAGGTAGATTTTATCCACAGGGTTAATAATGGTGGTCTTTTCTTCAAAAGTTTTCAGAACTTTTTCCCCACCATTACCATCAAGTACATAGTAATAGGGCGTCTTGGTGATTTTCTTGCCCAATTGACCCTCTTGCTTCAGCTTAACTTCCCCTTCTTTCAGGCTTGGGTCAAATTCATAAACGGTGGAATAGGGAATGTCTTCAGTGACTTCCTTACTTCCTTCTTTAATTTTGGAGGAAAGTGTTAAAGTCCATCCCTTGAGATCATCACCTTCCACCGTTAATTGATAGCGTTCATCCAGTTCTGTCTTACGGTTGCCTGTAAATTCTGCAATGAGATGAAAGGTCTTATACTTACCGGAATAGGGGCTAAATGGCTCTAATTCACTCTGAAAAATAGCACGATAGAAAGATTCAGCCCTATTCTCTGACCAAACCGGCACATCCCCTTCCCGGAATAGCAAAGTTTTTTGAATCACCTTTCCGTTTTTCCTGCTTTTCGCAATCTCGGTGACTTCTTTTCCATCCTCTTCCCTTGTTACGGTTGCCCGATAAAGGATGGGCATGGCACCTCTGTCTTCATCAAGGATAATGGAATTCTCTGCGATTTTTGCCTGTGTTTTCGTCTCCATGTTTTGTTGAAGCATGTAGCTTAGGCTTTCATCACCGCCACTGGTCGCATAAATCGTATTTCCCGAATAAATCGGAACAAAGATCGAGTAAATCGTACAATCGGTATATTTATTATTTTTATTATCGGTAATTTCATCCACGGGTACTGTGATTCTCGTTTCCTCTCCGATTTTACCCGAATAGGTTAACTGTGAATAAAGACCGGTATGAACCTGTCCATCTTCTCCGGTTCCTTTGAATTCAATGAAAAATGCAAAAGAAACCGGTTTTCCTTCATCCTCGGGATTGTAATATCCCTTTCCCATATCATAATGATGCCAGTAAAAGCTGACATCCTGCGTCTTTCCCGCTTTTGCTACATCCGTGGTTAAAAATGTGCCAAGGACCATAACCAGAGCGAGAATGAAGCATAGTAGCTTATTCCCAAAACGTTTCATCAAAAAATCCTCCTTCATCTTTTTTAACAAAGTACCTTTGTAACCTTATTGTATCTTTTTGTATAGCGACTAGTCAATTGTTCTTACTAAAAAAAAATATCAATCTTGGTCTTTTAACTTTGCCTGGGCTTTTTCCATAAATTTTTCAGGGTTGATGATAAAGCGCTGGTGGATCCCCTCTCCAATCTTCTCATGTCGGTCAAAGGCTTCCACGTGGAAGACCAAGCGCTTGCGGTCGATTTCCACCAGCTCGGACTTACAGGTAATCTCCTCCCCGACCGGAGAAGCAGCCAGGTGTTTAACGTCAATGGCAATGCCTACGGTATCATTATCCGGACCGATTTCACCGGCCACGGACTCCAAGCAGGTAGCTTCCATCAAAGCCACCATGGAGGGGGTGGCATAGACCGGAAGGAGGCCGGATCCTAGGCGGTCAGCCGTATTTTCCTTAGTCACCACTTCCTTCTTTTCTCCCAAAATTCCCAAGTCCATATCATTTCCTTTCTATATCTCTATATGTTATTACTATTCCTATGACAATTATTATATGGCCTTCTCTCATTTTTTCCAGCCTTCCCATGGACATTTGCTTTTTCTTTTCGTATCCTAGTTTTGTTCATGAAATGCAGAAATCCCACAACAGAAAGGATTCAAAATGACCTTTAATAAAGATGCCTATCTCGATTATAAAGACCAAATCCTCCAAAATGCCCAGGATCTCCTTGCCATCCCCTCCCCCTCCGGCTATGGAAAGGCGGTTACCGACCACCTGATGACCCAACTGGCCGACATGGACATTGAGGCGGTGAAAACCCTCAAGGGCGGTGTATTAGCCCATATTCCGGGCAAAATATCCGGAAATGGTATCCTCCTCCAAGCCCATGTGGATACCCTAGGCGGTATGGTCCACGCCATCAAGGAGACCGGGGGAATTCAGATCACACCCATTGGTGGCCTCAACCCCAGCAACACGGAAACGGAGAATGTCACCATCCTGACCCGGTCCGGAAAGACCTATGAAGGGACCTTCCAACTGGAAAATGCCTCTGTCCATGTGAATAAGGATTTCACAACCACCCAGAGGAACTGGGAGACCATGGAGGTAGTTATAGATGAGGACGTCAAGGAGGATGAAGACGTCAAGAAGCTGGGCATCCAGGCCGGGGACTACGTCTTCTTTGAACCCCGGACAAGAATCACCAAATCCGGCTATATCAAGAGCCGGTTCCTGGATGACAAGTTATCCGCCGCCATCCTCCTTGCCTATCTCAAATACTTAAAGGACCAAAAAATCACCTTATCCCGGGACCTCTATATCCACTTCACCATCTACGAAGAAGTGGGCCACGGCGGCTCCCACCCCTTCCCCGAAGGAGTGACGGAGGTCTGGTCGGTGGATATGGGCTGCGTGGGCGAAGGCCTGAACTGCCGGGAAAAACAGGTCTCCATCGCCGCTAAGGATTCCGGCGGTCCTTATAACTATGAACTGGTCTCTCGCCTGATTGAATTGGCCGAGAAATACAATATTGACGCTGCCGTGGACATCTATCCCTTTTATGGCAGCGATGTAGAAGCCACCCTGGCTGCCGGTCACGACTTCCGCCATGCCCTCATCGGCCCCGGCGTCTATGCCTCCCACGGCTATGAACGGTCCCATATCGATGGAGCTGGCAATACTTTCCGGCTGATCCAAGCCTATTTGGAGGATTAATCGCCCCCCTAAAGCAAAACCCGAGAGCGATTGCTCTCGGGCTTCTTATTTGGCGATTTCCTACAGCAGTCGGCCGCTCGCCACTCGCCTTCGACCAATTAATGGCTTATGGTCTCGGCTCGTGGGCGGCCTTTGCATCCCAAACCAAAGCCATTCCCTCCGCTCGGAGTACTCGCTACGGGAGGGATCTCCGCTTGTTCGACCTGGGTTCGCAGGAAATCGCCCCGCTAAAGCAAAACCCGAGAGCAATCGCTCTCGGGCTTCTTATTTGGCGATTTCCTACAGCAGTTGGCCGCTCGCCACTCGCCTTCGACCCTCTTTGCCTTATGGTCTCGGCTCGTGGGCGGCCTTTGCATCCCAAACCAAAGCCATTCCCTACGCTCGGAGTACTCGCTACGGGAATGGGTGGTTTGGGATCTCCCTTATTCGACCTGGGTTCGCAGGAAATCGCCCCCCTAAAGCAAAACCCGAGAGCAATCGCTCTCGGGCTTCTTATTTGGCGATTTCCTACTCTCCCAGGTCGTCTCCAACCAAGTACCATCGGCGTAAAGAGGCTTAACTTCTGTGTTCGGAATGGG